>Ga0137307_100342_pt1 | contig 68223 bp, 56 predicted proteins | sample NAcewD2O_March_2_FD_97180 | JGI IMG/M metagenome (GOLD analysis project Ga0137307, IMG submission 97180) | Mouse cecal microbial communities from Vienna, Austria - N-Acetylglucosamine amended D2O_March | ecosystem: Host-associated > Mammals > Digestive system > Large intestine > Cecum | place... | reverse complement strand
TCCTTTGATTAGTATTTCTCCATTTTCAGATTCGACCACATTTCTTAATATTACATTACTTTTTACCATATCAATGGAATCAACAATACATAAAATCCTGATCCTGCTGCCAATATAAACGGGTGCCAGAAATTTAGTATCCTGTTCGAGATAAACAGAACCATTCCCCGGAAAATCCATACCAATTATTTTCGATAGTAAACCGCAGATCAACATTCCGGGAGCAATACACTTTTTGAATCTAGTGCCTTCTGCATACTGCTCATCCAAATGGATCGGATTTTTGTCACCCGTCAGTTTTGTAAACTGAATTACCATTTCCTTTGTTATGTCAAACCACTCACAATATTCCATACCGATTTTCAGATCAATCATAATTTTTCCTAAACTTTTCCTCTAACAATAAAATATCTTTGGCACGATCTTTGATTTTCTTTGCAGGAACGCCCGCATTAATACTCCATGGTTCCGTGCTTTTTATGCATAAGCTCATTGAGCCTACCGAACACCCTTGTGCAATCACCACACCCGGAAGCAACACCGAACCAGCACCGATGATCGCATGCTTTTTTATAATTACTTCCTTGTCTATGCTGCCCGGCTTATATTCACCCGGTACCATCGGATTAGTCATGGATTCACCCGAATAATCGTCCGAAGCGGCATATACAGTTACCTTGGATGACAAACCACTAAAATCTTCCATGAAAATTCCTTTTTTCCCTCCATATAATCCACAAAAATGGGAGAGATGGACATAATTACATAGCTTTATTTTTCCACTAAGAATACAAAAATCGTCAATCCGCACATCATGCCCGATTTCCAATAATTCCGGATTATATAATATTGCGTTCCTGCCAATAAAAACATTTTTTCCATACGACTTTATTCCCAATTTTCGTAATTCATTTTCTGTATAGAATGTATCCATATTTCCTAAATCCTTCCGTGAATCCTTACTAGTCCATTAAAAAATCAAATATCAGGGGCATCCCCCGTTGAATATCCCGCGCAGCTCTTTTACCAATTACGTCATCAAAAAATTTGGGCGAAAGACCGTATGCCGGACGGATTACTCTGATATTGTCTTCTGTAATCCGCTCACCTTTTTTAATGTCCGTTGACACAAATATCGATTTTCTAAAATTCAGATTATCCTTTTCCTGTTCCGCCGCGCCATAAAATACATTCCCTTTTGCCCTTTCCACAGCACGGATATCACGAACCATATCCGCAAATTCTTGCGGCTCCATAGAAAAAGAAGAATCCGGATTTTTAATATCTCTGCTCAGACAAAAATGCTTTTCAATTACATCCGCCCCCATCGCAACTGCTGCAACGGCTCCCAAAGAGCCCATAGAATGGTCAGAAAGTCCTGAAGGACATTTGAAACGTTCCTTCATATCAACCATCGTAGCAAGATTCATCTGCTCTGAAACCGAAGGGTATGCGCTAGAACATTTTAACAAAACAAACTGGTCATGATATTTTCTGATTGTCGCGGCTGCTTCCTTAATCTCGTCAAAAGAGCCCATTCCTGTAGATAGGATAACGGGCTTCCTCTTTGATGCTGTATAATCGATTAGCGGGATATCAACCAACTCAAATGAGGCAATCTTATATGCTTCTACACCAATCTCTTCCAAAAAATCAACGGCTGTTTTATCAAACGGAGTTGAAAGAAAATCAATACCAATCCGGTCAGCCTCCGCCTTCAAACCGGGCTGCCATTCCCAAGGCGTGTATGCCTTTTCATATAAATGATAAAGGTTTTCACCTGCCCATGTCCCGCTGTCGATATGAAAATATTCATTATCACAATCCATCGTAATCGTGTCTGCCGTGTATGTCTGAATTTTTATACAGTCCGCACCGGCTTCCTTTGCAGCATATATGATTTCCTTTGCCCGTTCAAAGCTTCCGGCATGGTTTGCTGACATTTCCGCAATCACGTAAGTTTTATGATGATGCAAATATTCAAAAAGCTTCATGCAATTTCCTCGTTTTGACAATATCATTTCTCTGCCTGGGCATTTATTACATCCCGTACAGATTGCAATGACCCGACATCCTTCAACAATTAGTATTCCGTCGTCACCTAGACATTTATTCATTTTAGACATCTTTAGACTAATTATAAGCGCATGCCTATGGTAATGTCAACATATATTGCCTATCTGTGGAATAAAGGGGGATCCTATGAAATTATATAAATATGTAGACGGCCGTTGCAATGCGTCGGGCAATAAGATCAAATTGTTAAGGGTAAGTGCCGGATTATCACAGGAGCAGCTTGCTGCAAAACTACAGCTTTCAGGACTTAGTCTCAACCAAAAGGCGATCAGCCGGATTGAAAACGGCGAGCGTGTTGTACCTGATTTTGAACTAATATACTTGTCCAACGCCCTGCGGGTACCAATCAATACACTTTTAGAAATTGAAAAATAAGGCGAAGACAACCGGATCATAAATATGATATTGAGAATGTTTATATGTGAAGTATATCTGCACAAACACCAAAATGCACATGTTATTGTACGTCTATTATAGTGCTATAGATGCCCTACCGTCTTTTCCCTCATAAACTTCATTCGCAATCCCCATTTTACTCCTTTCTGCATCGCATCTTGGGCATTCTCTTCAATAATCAAACACATTTTCAGATATTTCCTAATTTTATAAAAAATCTTCTTTTCAAAAAGATAAATTCCTCTGAAAAAATCCATAATAAATTTCATAAAAATACCAGTTATCCAAAAGAATAATTCTCCGTCCGCAGTCCATGCTTATGTTACGGCGCAAAAACAGCGGTTTGAACCTTTCTGAACCAATTCCGCAGTTCAAAACGCCGCCTGCATTTCTCACAACATTATTAAAGGACGGAACCATAAGCATGATACAGGGAAAAGTAGAAATCTGCGGCGTCAACACCGCAAAGCTTCCGTTGTTAAAAAACGAAGATCAGGAGATTTTATTTCGTCTCATCAAGGACGGAAATCTTGCTGCAAGGGAAAAATTCATTGAGAGCAATCTCCGGCTCGTCTTAAGCGTCATTAAACGCTTCTCCTCCAGTGCGGAAAATATCGACGATCTCTTTCAGATCGGCTGCATTGGTCTGATCAAAGCAATTGATAATTTTGATCTTTCATTTAACGTAAAATTCTCCACCTATGCCGTTCCCATGATCCAGGGCGAGATCCGGCGTTTTCTCAGGGACAATGCTTCCAGCATCCGCGTGTCGCGTTCCTTAAAAGACACCGCCTATAAAGCGATCTATGCCAAGGAGCTTTATGTCAAAAAACATCAAAAAGAGCCGACGATCACAGAGATTGCCGATGAGATCGGCATATCCAAAGAAGACATCGTCTATGCCTTAGACGCCCTGCAAAGCCCGATGAGTCTGTATGAACCCGTTTATACGGAGGGCGGCGACACGCTCTATATCATGGATCAGATCAGTGACAAAAAAAACAAGGAAGAGACATGGGTAACACAGCTCTCCCTTTCCGACGCGTTAAAACGCCTGACCGACCGCGAACGCGAGATCATATCCATGCGCTATTTTGAAGGAAAAACGCAGATGGAAGTCGCTGACATGATCGGCATTTCGCAGGCACAGGTCTCCCGGCTTGAGAAGAATGCCTTAAAATGCATGCAGAATTATTTGGCAGAAGCCTGAGGAAACGCTGATTAAATCATCGCTTCCTCAGAGCCTCCGGCAGATGCGCACGGATTTGCAGGGGTTTTTGTTGCTTCGCAACGCAAATCCGGCGCAGGAAACGCTTTGATCAGCGTTTCCCTAAAAAGAACTGCGGTACTCCGCAGTTCTTTGAAAGAAAGCGATGCCATGGGGAACATTTTGTTTCCCATGGCATCGCTTTCTTATGCCTCCCGTATCATCTCCTTTTTCAGCCGCTTCATGATCTTTTTTTCCAAACGCGAGATATAAGATTGGGAAATACCTAGTAAATTGGCAACCTCTTTCTGCGTCATCTCCTCCCCGTCGACATTGCCAAGCCCGAAGCGCAGACTGATGATCATTTTTTCGCGTTCGGTCAGTTTCTCGATCGCGCCGCTCAATACGCGCCGTTCTGCCTCATTTTCCAAATCCTTATAAATCACATCTTCATCCGTTCCGAGAATATCCGATAGCAGCAGTTCATTTCCGTCCCAGTCCACATTCAGCGGTTCGTCAATCGAGACTTCCAGCCTTGTTTTATTATTTCTCCTCAGATACATGAGAATTTCATTCTCAATGCAGCGTGATGCATACGTTGCAAGCTTAATATTTTTATCACACTTAAATGTATTGATTGCCTTGATCAGTCCAATCGTACCAATCGAAATCAAATCTTCCACGCCGACTCCGGTATTGTCAAACTTTTTCGCTATGTATACGACAAGCCGGAGATTATGCTCGATCAGCACGGATTTTGCTTCGGCGTCCCCATCCTGTCCCAGTACACTGACAAATACATTTTCCTCTTCCGCGGTCAGGGGCGGCGGCAGGATATCCGCTCCCCCGATATAATGAATATCACCCTTATTCTGCACAAAAAATCCAGCTTCCCTATGCAGAAGGCGCATTTGTAACCTTGCCGGTATTGCCACTTTCCATATCATGATGCATTCCTCTTTTCCAAATTTCCTTTTTATGATTTCTCTTCTCTCAGGAAAAAATCGGGATGCAGCAGGATCTGATAGTCCCCTCCTGCGGATAAACGCCCCTCGTAAAGCGCAACGAGCATTTCATCCATTTTTACGGCGCTTCCCTCATCCGCATCAACAGGCATCAAAACAACCTCCTGCGCCGCATAGCCGTAAAGCATTCCATTCCGGCACCCAAGTGAATGATAGGGAATCACCGCTTTCGGCAGTCCGCGCTCCTTTTCGGGAAATAACGCACCTTCCAACACAGCGGCAGGCATCCCGCGGATCGGTTCATACAGCCTGTTTCCAGTATCCAGAATGCCGATACAGTCAATATGAAAACTGCCGATTTGAAAATGAACCTGATAACTCCGGCAATCTTCCACCTGTCTGATACGCGCCCGGCCCTGTACCTTTGACACAAATACGCGGATTCCTTCATACAATCCCGCCCCGACTGACGCGATCACGGGCATTGCCAGCGCATGCTCCCGAAACCATCCGATTTTTCCTTGTAAAAATGAAAAAAAACCTCCATAAAGAATTGCCAGAAAAAACATACACGCGCATCCACAGGCAAACTCCTGTGTACGCTTCACACGATAGGTCCGCCAGAGAAGAAACGGCTGTATCAATCCGTATTCGAAAAACAGCAGGACCGTCCGGGACATCCCCGGACCAAGCATCAAAAACAACGTGAGACCTGCACCGCATGCGGCAGACAGTAATTTTTTGCAGCGAGTGGCAGAACGCCGCAAAATCATTCCCGTCAAAGACAAAATCCAGTAGTCGGTGATCAGACAATTCACAAATAAAACATCCACATACACATCGTAGCGCACAGCCGGAATCCTTTCCGCAAATGCAGCGCCGCAACAGCGTTACCTGATCGTTACACTGTTTCTAACGCCAGCCTGATACCAACTCTATTTGCCCCCTATGTCATTCTGACCTGCTCATTATAAGACATTCCGTATGCCCATTTTGTCAAAAGAGGACATCTCAAAGGCAAAATTCTGTGACATTTTTCGCCGAAACGTTAAAACACAAAAAGCCTGTCCCGATACAGGACGCACCTTGTATCGGGACAGGCTTTTTGAAACTCTATTCTTGATTCTGTTATGTTTTTTCAGTCATTTTGCGGCCGTCGGATCTTTTATTTATTCCTCTGCAGGAAATCCGGAATCTTTAAGGATTTTTCCTCCACCGTGCTTCTTAAGTCCGCCGGTCTCTGAAGGCTCTGTACCGGTCTTGGCGCACCTGAGGCAGCCTGCGTCTGGAAATTCAGGTTTCCGCCCATCGGCTTCTTGATCGGCGTCTGACCCACTTTAGTCGGGAATGTTCCAAATGTGGAAGAAAATTTCCCTCCCTGCGCCGTCGCCTGCGCATCATCCAAACCTGTCGCAATCACCGTGATCGTACAGGAATCCGTCATTGACGCATCATACATCGCACCAAAGATGATATTGACATCATCTCCTGCCAGATTCTGGACATAGCTTGCCGCGTCATTGGCATCCGTCAGGGAAATATCGCCGGATACATTGACGATCACATGTGTCGCACCGTTAATCGTCGTCTCAAGCAGCGGAGATTCCACAGCCATCTTCACCGCTTCGCTCGCCTTATCATCTCCCTTACCGTATCCGATACCAATATGTGCAATACCCTTGTCCTTCATAACCGTCTGCACATCCGCAAAATCCAAATTAATGATCGCCGGAACATTGATCAGGTCCGTGATCCCCTGAACCGCCTGCTGCAATACCTCGTCCGCCTTTTTGAGCGCCTCCGGCATGGTTGTCCGGCGGTCAACGATCTCAAGCAGCTTGTCATTCGGAATAACGATCAGCGTGTCCACGCTTTCCTTGAGCCGCTCAATGCCCGAAATCGCATTCAGCATCCTTGCTTTCGCCTCAAAACGGAACGGCTTCGTCACAACGCCAACCGTCAGAATATCCATATCCTTGGCTATCTTGGCCACAACAGGCGCAGCACCTGTCCCGGTACCGCCTCCCATGCCGCATGTAACAAAGACCATGTCCGATCCGCGCAGCGCCGCGGTAATATCCTCCATACTCTCTTCAGCCGCTTTCTCACCAACCTCGGGCTTCGCGCCGGCGCCAAGTCCTTTCGTCAGCTTCTCACCGATCTGAATGAGTTTCGGTGCCTTACATAACTGCAAAGCCTGCTTGTCCGTATTTATACCAATAAAATCTACGCCATCAATACTCTCATCAACCATTCTATTTACAGCGTTATTGCCTGCACCGCCCACACCGACCACGATAATCTTTGCAGCGGATTCTGCATCGCTTTGCATGATCTCTATCAAAATAAGGTTCCTCCTTCAAACTTTTCCCTTTTTACTCCATCTTAATTATCATATATTCATTCCACAAAATTATCAACCTATTTTTTCACTTTTTTTGAGGCGGACCATTATGTTCCCTCACTGATCACGCAGAAATGTCACGGTATCGGATACATCCTGATAGTCCCGCATATCTAAAACGCCGCTCTCCCCTAAAAGATTCGGAAGGATATGCTGGAGTCTCGTGACCTTCTCGTCAATATAAGCGCTTGTCCCCAATATCACGCGAACATTGCCAAAGTAGAGCGTCATCTCATAATCCTCTGAAAAAGAGATGCGGTCTGCGGCAAGCTTATACTTCGATAAGAGCTGCGTAATGCTCAGGATATTTCCAAACACCGAATGATCCTCGATCGGAAGCGGCTCATACAACGCCACAGAGTCAAAACGCAGACCGCTCACCTGCGGGATCCCTTCCGTCCGCTGCGCCGCGCTTTCCACTACGATCCCGTCTTTATCAAAGTAAAAATATCTCCCAAGATAATTGATGTAACCCGCAAGCGACTTTTCATATACCATGATCTTTACGGTATTACGTGAAAGGATCTTGATATCCATTGCCTGGATAAACGGTATGCCCGTAATTTCCTTATTCTTATACATCCAGGAAAGAATGATCGAATTATGCGCGAACCGCCCTCCCATGACATACTCAATGATCTCCTCATCCGTGTAATGTGTATTGCCCTCCACATACACCGTCGTGATCTGATAGTTCTTCCATATGTAGATTCCGGTGCCTGCCATCCCCGCAAGCACAACAAAGGCAGCTATGAGAATGATAAGCCTGAGCCTGCGCTTCCTCCGTTTTTCCATGTTCAGATTTCCTTTAACTCAATATGGCGCGCCACACTTAAGACCAGCCCAATCTCAATGAGCAGAAACATGACGGACGATCCGCCGTAACTGATAAACGGAAGCGAAATTCCGGTCGTCGGTATCGAATTCGTCACAACCGCCACGTTTAAGATCACCTGTATGGACAAATGTCCGATCACACCGACTACGATCATCGCCCCAAACAGATCGCGGGCATTATTAGCTATGATCATGCAGCGCCATATCAGCAATGCAAACAGTAAAATGACTGCAATCGCACCAAACAAACCAAGCTCCTCACAGATCACGCTGAAGATCATATCGTTCTGTGCTTCCGGAATAAAGCCGAGCTTCTGCATGCTTTGCCCTAAGCCTTTTCCAAAAATACCGCCCGAACCGATCGCGTAAAGCGCCTGCAGCGTCTGAAACGCAGTATCGGTAGAGTACTGCTCCGGATGCAGCCAGGCTAAAATCCTCTGCCCGCGGAACTCGCCGGTGCCCCCCTGATTTACAATATAAAGTACGATCGCCGCAGCCAGTGCAACGACGATCAGTCCCGCGATCACAAATTTCTTATAATCGGGACTTGCAACAAACAGCATGACGACCGCGATTCCGAGCACAATGATCGCAGAGCTTAAGTTGCTGGAGATTTTATAGATCAGTACAAACAGCACGCCGGCAAAGCCGATGATGATCGCAGCCCCCTTTATCGTGCGCACGCCCTTCCCCATTTTGCACACAAGGCTCGCCAAAAACAAGATCACGCCCAGCTTTGCAACCTCCGCCGGCTGCAGGGACATACCGAGATTCAGCCATCTTGTCGCACCGTTTGCAGTAATGCCAAGCGGCGTAAGTAAAAGAAGCACAAGCACGATAGATCCAATATACGCAAGCGTTGCGAACTTCTCCCACTTATGATAATCGACCCGTGCAAACAAGAACATTGCCGCAAGTCCGAGCGCCGTTGAAACCGCCTGTTTTTTTAAGTAATATGCTGAATCGTAATTGCATCCCGCTGATATTCCCGCTTCGTAGGAACTGGTCGAATAAATCATGATCAGCCCGAAACCCAGCAGGAACAGGACGACAAACAATAAACTGTAATCAAAATAGTATTCACTTTTGATATGAAATCGTGACCTTGTTCTTACCCGCTGTTCCAATCGACCATCCCTTTCCTATCCAAGCCTACGGCATCTGTGCGACCAACTCCTTAAACATCCTGCCCCGGACCTCATAATTGGGAAACATTCCCCAGCTTGCGCACGCGGGAGAAAGCAGCACCGCGTCGCCCGGCTCTGCCTGCTGCGCGCAGACCGCCACTGCTTCCTTCAGATCGTCCGCCATGATAATGTCCGTAAATCCGTGCGCTCTTGCACATTCGGCAATCTTATCCCTCGTCTGTCCGATCAGGACAAGGCACTTTACTTTACCGTCAAACGCCTCGATCCACTCGTCATATTCACTCTGTTTATCATAACCGCCGCCAATCAGAACCGTCGGCTTTCTCATCGCGCGGATTCCCTGTATCGCGGCATCGGGATTCGTCCCTTTGGAATCATTATAATAATCTACGCCGTTTTTGGTATCCACAAATTCTATGCGGTGCTCGACAGCCTGAAACTGACGGACCGTATGCAAAATACGTTCCATCGGCACATGAAGCGATTCCGCGACCGCCATTGCCGCCATGATATTCTCATAATTGCAGACGCCGACAAGCTTTGCTTCTCTCACATCCATCAGCCGGTCGCTGCGTCCTTCCCGCGCGCGGAAGATTTCTTCTCCCTCAAGATAATAACCATCCGTAAGTCGCTCCTTTGACGAAAAAAACACGACCCGCGCCGGACAGCGCCCGGCAAACGCACGTGTATGGGGATTGTCGTAATTTAAGACGCACACATCCTTTTTTGTCTGATTCTTCGTAATATTTTCTTTTGCCCTTATGTAATTCTCCATGGTCTTATGTCTGTTTAAGTGATCGGGCGTGATATTTAAGATCGCGGATACGTGAGGATGAAACGAACAGATTGTCTCCAGCTGAAAGCTGCTGATCTCCGCAACCGTATAACTCTCTCTATTCGTCAACAGCGCCGCTCCGGTGTAGGGTGCGCCAATATTTCCCACCACAAATATATTATTAAAATATTCCCGCAGGATCTGCCCGACAAGCGTTGTTGTCGTAGTCTTCCCATTCGTTCCGGTAATGGCTGCCACCGTCCCTTTTTCAGCAGAATACGCAAGCTCGATCTCTCCCCAAATTGGAATCGACGAGTCCCTGAGCATTTCCACAAAAGGCGTATCCACCGGTACTCCCGGACTCAAAACCGCAAGCGTGACCTCTCTTCTGACTGCTTCCGGAAGCTCTTTCGTGCAAATCTTGACTTCCGGACAATCGGAAAGCTGGTCTGCCAGTTCACAAACGGAAACATTCTCATTCTCATCAAACAAAACAGGGGACGCACCGCATGCCGCAAGCATTTTCGCCGCGCCGATCCCGCTCTTTCCGGCGCCTACGACAAGCACCCGGCGCCCCATCCATTCCATACTGCTCTTTCGCTCCATGTAACGATACCTTTCTATTTCCATCCAAAAGGAAATGCCATTGCCCTTCCAACGAATCCGCTTCCGGCTGACTCATTTTTTACCAGACGCCCTGCAGTGCAAGCAGGCACAACAGTGCAGTCACAATGGAAAAAACAGTTACAACACGGGTTTCAGACCATCCGCACAATTCAAAATGATGATGGATCGGTGCCATCTTAAAGATCCGTTTCCCATGTGTAGCCTTAAAATAGGTGACCTGCAAAATATCAGAAACTGTCTCCAGCATATAAATAAATCCAACGATTGGAATAAACAGGGGCATCTGGGTCATATATGCCATCCCCGCCACAAAACCGCCGAGTGCAAGAGAACCCGTATCACCCATAAAAACCTTGGCCGGATACACATTAAACAGCAAAAAGCCGAGCAGAGCGCCCGCAACCGCGCAGGAGATCGGAGAAAGACCATTCGCCATCCCAATACTCACAACCGTAAAGAACGTAGCTACCATGACTGTCACACTGCTGGCAAGTCCATCCAGACCATCTGTCAGATTCGTTCCGTTTACGGTTGCTATCACAATAAAATACATCGCAGGAATCGTAAATATGCCGAGTTCCAAATAGTGCCCTGTCCAAAACGGGATCTTCATATCAAGCCGGACATCCGTATACCGCATGATATAAAATACGAAGACGCTCGCCACAACGATCTGCCCAAGCATTTTCTGCCATGCTTTTAATCCCATTGAGCGCTTCAGCACAACTTTGATATAGTCGTCAACAAACCCGACAAGCCCGAAGCCCAGTGTAAGAAACAGCACGGGCACGATCTTCGGATAATCTTTTACATAGATCAGCGCCGTGACTGTCACGGACAACAGGATGACGATACCGCCCATCGTCGGCGTTCCGGATTTCTTTAAGTGTGACTTCGGACCTTCGTCCCTCTCCGTCTGTCCCACTTTCAGCCTTCTTAAAAAAGGTATCAGAATCGGTGCGCAGACTGCGCTGACTCCAAATGAAATCAATATTGGCAATAAAATGCTTACGTCCACCATGATCTATGCCGCTCCCGATTTTCTAAATTTCCAGTATATTACCAATCTTTCAAAACAAATTTCATCATATCACGTTTCTTGTTTGAATGCAAATCCATGTATGGACTATTCCTCCATATACGGAAGAATATTTTCAAACAGTACCCGTGCAACAGGCGCGGCAATCTGCCCGCCGTAATAAACACCCTGAGGATTATGGATGATCACAAGTGCAAGCACCTGCGGATCGTCTGCCGGTGCGATACCTAAAAAGGAAGCGATGTATCTGCCGCTTCCACGCGGAAGCGTCTGGCTTGTCGCAGTCTTTCCTCCAACGCGCTGTCCCTCCACATAGGCATTTTTTCCGCTTCCTTCCGCCACCACCTGCTCTAAAAGGTAGCGAAGCGTTGCCGATGTCTCCTCTGATACGATCTGTTCCCCTTCATTGTTTGCAAAAAGGTTCTGCGCGCCCGTATCCGCGCTCTGCGTATACATGGCGAAATGGGGCGTGATCCTTTTTCCTCCATTCACCAAAGAGGCTGCGGTCGCCGCCAGCTTGATCGGCGTGATCTGAAACGATTGTCCAAACGAGACCGTGGCAAGTTCAACCAAACCCATATTTTCCGGTTTGTGCATGATCGTACCGGCCTCTCCAGGCACGTCGATCCCTGTTTTTTGCAGCAGCCCGAACTGTTCAAAATAGCGATAATAGTTTTCTACGCCAAGACGCAGCCCGACCGTGATAAACACCGGATTACACGAGTTCATGATACCCTGTACAAATGTCTCGGAACCGTGCCCCGCCACTTTATGGCACCGTATCCTGCGATCTTCTACGGTAATATAACCCGGACAGTGAAAATGATCCTCCAGCGAGACAACGCCTTCCTCAAGCCCGGCCGCCGCCGTAATGATCTTAAACGTAGAGCCCGGCTCATACGTATCACTGATGCAGGTATTGCGCCACATCTGATTTAAGGCGTTTTGCTTTTCCTCTTCCGTCATCAGACCGGTATCAACATCCTCCGGAAGCGTAAACGGACTGTTTAAGTCGAACTCCGGAACATCTGCCATTGCATAGATCTCACCGTTCTGCGGATTCATCACGATAATGGATACACGCTCTGCCTGCTTCGTCGCCATGACCTGCCTTGCAAGCTGTGTCGCATAGGACTGGATATTGATGTCAAGTGTCAGATACAGATCCTGCCCGGCAACCGGTTCCCTCCGGTTTTCACCGGCGTCCTGCACTTCCACTCCGCGCGCATCCGTCACTGCAAGAATCAGTCCATCCGTCCCTTTCAGATATCGCTCATATTCTACTTCAAGACCGATAATGCCCTGATTATCCCCTCCTGTAAAACCAAGCACTTTCGATGCAAGATCCCCATACGGATAAAAACGTTGATAATCCTCATCCACCTTCACGCCGTTAAGATGACAGTTTCTGATACGATCCCCTGTCTCTTTAGACACATTGCTCTTTATCTTTTCAATGGAAGTAACCTTTTCTACCCTGCGCCGCACATATTCTTCGCTCAGTCCAAGCTCCTCGCTCAGTACACGGATCACCTCGTCCGGATCCGTGATCTGGCTGTGGATAACCGAGACCGTACACACAGAGCGATTGGTTGCAAGAAGCTGGCCGTTTCTGTCATAGATGCATCCGCGCGCTGCCTTGATCACCCGTTCACGCTCGTGAAGCTCCTGTGCGACCGCCGTATAGTAATCGGAGCAAAAGACCATCAGATATGTCACACGGCCGCATAATGCCGTAAACAGCAGCATGCAGCAGACCGTATAGATCACAAGTTTTTTTCTGTTTGCAGTCTTATTTCTGCGGGATATGCCTCCCGTCATTCTTATTCTGCCACTTCTCATTTAGGAAGAAACCCCACAAAAGCCTCTTTATCATTGTATTCCGCTTTTGCAAGGTTATTCATCCCCGCGCCTGTTATTCCTTTTACTGCGTTGTGTCCTGCTCCGCTTAACCGTCCCCCGCTCCGGTCCCCTCTCCGCCTTGTCCGTCCCCCGTTCCGGTCCCGTCTCCACCTTGTCCGTCTCCCGTTCCGGTCCCGTCTCCGCCTTGTCCGTCCCCCGTTCCGGTTCCGTCTCCGCCTTGTCCGTCCCCTGTTCCGGTTCCGTCTCCGCCTTGTCCGTCCCCTGTTCCGGTCCCGTCTCCGTCCTCACCGGAAGGTTCAGGCAGCGTGATTGAATCCATCTCCAGATGATCCAGTTCCTCGCGCTCCTGATCCGATAATTCCTCTGTCATTGGAATGCCCAGATAGGGAAGGACTTCGGTCAGAATCTCCCGCACGATCTCACTCGCCAGTCTGGAATTATCCTGTTTGGACTGATTCGCACGGTCAACAACGACATAAATGGCAATCTGCGGGTCATTAGCCGGCACATAGCCGATAAAGGAAACCACGTAATTGATGCCGTCACGCGGAACAACTTCCGCCGTACCGGTCTTTCCGCCCATCGTATAACCCGCAGGACGCGCCGCGCGTCCGGTACCGGTCTGTACGACCGCATTACAATACTCAACGATGGTGTCTGATACTGCAGTAGAAACGGTCTGCTTCAAAATGCGCGGCTCAATATTGCGCACCGTCGCGCCGTCCGCATTCAAAATGCGGCTTACCATATGCGGCTCATAGTAGTATCCGCCATTGATCAAAGAACAATACGCCGTCATCAGCTGAATCATCGTCACATTAAAGCCCTGTCCGAAGCTCGATGTCGCAAGCTCCGTTTCATTCATGGTCTTTTCGGTATAGACGAGCGCATCTGTCCGTGCCTCTCCGGCAAGGTCAATGTTGGTCCGCAGCCCAAAGTTAAAAACTGCCTCATATTTGAGCATATCCGCTTTTCCGATCGTTGCGCCCATATGCATCAGTGCAACGTTGCAGGAACTTTCCATAGCTCCCTGAACCGTGACCTCGCCGTGTCCCTGCCTGTTGTGGCAGTGGATATCGTAATTTGCCACATGTAAAAAACCATTGCAGAAATAATGCTCGTTTCCTGTCAGCGCCCCTGTCTCTAATCCTGTTGCCACTGTAAAAGGTTTCATGGTAGAGCCCGGCTCATAAGTGCTCGATATACAAAAATTCTGCCATAGCTGGTTTACGATCGACGTATATTCTTCCTGTGTCATGGCGTCTATTTCTTCTTCTGTATAAAGTGCGCTGATATCGTACGGATTATTACAGTCGAATGTGGGATAGCTAGCCATCGCAAGAATTTCCCCGTTATTCGGATTCATCACGATGCAGCCCGTATTATAAGCGCCAAGCCCCTCCCTGAACTCATTCTCATGCGCATCGTTAAACGCTTTCAGTTTCCGCTCGACAATACTTTGGATATGTGCGTCGATCGTCGATACGATCGTGCATCCATCCTGTGCCGGCACGGTCGTACGCTCCAAATCCGCGTCGTCGTTTAAGTACCCGTACTCTCTCCCGTTTGTCCCGCATAATTCCGAGTTATAATACTGTTCCAGACCATACATGCCCGTATTGTCATTTCCGGTAAAACCGATCACATCGCAGGCAAGGGAGCCGTTCGGGTAATTCCTCTGATATTCCTCCTCAAACCACACCCCCGCCACATCCGGATATTCTTTAGAATTATTCTTGATCTCCAAAAAATCACTGATATCCTCATAGGGCATTCTGCGTAAAAGAACATAATACTGCGAGGCCGGATGGTCTATGATATACTGTCTGAGCGATGCAATATCCACATCAAAACATGCATCCAACGCCGAAAGTGTCGGTTCCATGTAATCTTCATCCGACAGGATCTCTTTGCTATCGATGATCAGATTGTAGACTTTTCTGCTCGTTGCCAGCACCGTCCCGTTACAGTCAACGATATTTCCCCTTTTGAACGGAATGGTGGTGCTGCTATATTCCTGTTGAGATAACACCTGTCTTTTATAGCTGTCCCCGTGATCGCGCACAAGCAGATAAAGACGGACGCCAAGCGCAGCAAAAGCCAGTACTACTGCCACCACCAGCACCACCAGCTTCTTCTGCATCTTCATTGTAAATTTATTTTTTTTATCTTTGCCGTTTTTCAGATTCCGGCGTTCTCCGCCCTGCCTGCGTAAAGCCACCTGATTACCCCGATTCTTAATTTGTTTGACGTATTGCCCCGCTTTTGGGTCTCCCTGCGTTTTCAAAAATTAAATATTCATTAAACATATGTTGATATAAACAACTCCCACTGAAATAAAACACGATTTTACTTTTTTATTCCTGTGGAATCTCCGCATATTTACGCGCATAATCGTCACCGCCGCCTTCCACTCGTATGATCTGTCCTTCCGACGCATATTTCATGCCAAGTTCACAGATTGCGATTCTCTTGACCTCTTCAAGATCTATGGAACTGTTGATCCTCGTCTCGTACTCGTCATTGTCCTGTTTTAATGCATGAAGTTCGCTCTCCATGCGCGAGACCCGCTTCACGCTGTTCGTGATTTCAGACTGCAGATTGATATATCCGATCAACACGACAGCCGCAAATGTAAGTGCGGCAATTAAAAATGTAACATAGCCCAGATTCATCTGAACTGCCTTTTCCCGATTTTTGCGCGCGGTATGATTTGGCTTTTTGACCGGCGCCGTCTCAAGCAGCTCCTCAAAATCAAGCTCCTTTGCCGCCGCTCCATGCTGATATCCGGCATGTCCCCTCCTGACGGAAGCTCCCGGTCTGTCCTGTATATTTTTCCCATATGCACTTCTGCCCTCACGTCTCCGCATCCGCACATTTTGTCCTTCTTCATCCCATAAATAAGCGTCGCGTCCCTGTCCGCCCGCCCTTGTATGGCCCTGCATCTGTCTGCTCACTCTGCATCACACCTTTCCATCATCAAACCGGATCTGCCTTTTGCCCTCAGTCTTCTTCCACACAGACAACGCGCAGACCTGTCTTCTTTTCCGGTTCGACTTATTTTCCACTTCTTTCAAAAATCCTGAGCTTTGCACTCTTGGATCTCTTATTTTGTTCTAGCTCCTCGCCATCCGGTACTATCGGCTTTCGATTTATCTGCCGCCCCATCGATACTTTTCCGCACACACACACCGGGAAATTCGGCGGACAGGTACAAGGATTTTCATTTCGCTTAAATGCCGTTTTTACGATTCTGTCCTCCAGCGAATGAAATGTAATGATCGCAAGCCTTCCTCCGGGCTTTAAGAACGCGATCATATCATCCAAAGAATCTTCCAGCACATCTAACTCGCGATTGCACGCAATGCGGATCGCCTGAAATGTCTTTTTGGCGGGATGCCCGTTTATCCTGCATTTTGCCGGAATGGATGCCTTAATGATCTCACACAGCTCGCCGGTCGTCTCCACCGGCTTGTCCCTTCTGGCCTCGACAATATGTTTTGCTATATTTTTAGCAAACTGCTCCTCTCCATAATCGCGGATCATACGGTATAACTCCGACTCGGAACAGGTATTGACGATCTCTTTGGCAGACATAGACTGACGGTCATCCATCCGCATATCAAGCGGCGCGTCCTGCTTATAGGTAAATCCCCGTTCCGCCTTATCTAACTGATAAGAAGACACCCCGAGATCCAAAACGATCCCGTCCACCGCGTCTACGCCCATGGAGCGCAGCCTTGCGACTGCATTGCAATAATTATCGCGCAGGATAAAAACCATATCTCCAAACACCGAAAGTCGTTCTGATGCGGCATGAATCGCATCCGCATCCTGGTCGATCCCATATAATGTACCGCTTCCGTCAAGTCTTTTTAGGATCTCATAGGAATGCCCGCCTCCGCCCAAAGTACCGTCCATATAAACGCCGCCCGGTTTCACCAAAAGCGCATCCACCGTCTCGCGAAGCAGGACGGACCTGTGTTCAAATTCCATCCGTATATTCCTTTCGTTCTTCCTGACCGAAAAGAACACAAAGCATTCTTTTCAAATGTGAATCGTCGTCATTAATGCCTGCGCCACGCAACCCTTTTTATAAAATGCCGTACGACGTGAGGCTCTGTGCAAATTCTTCCATATCCTCATAATCGACCGCGCCGTCATAGCGCTCCTTCGACCAGATCTCGGCGCGCCTGCCGACTCCGATCAGTACAACATCTTTCTCAATTGCCGCAAACTGACGCAGATTCTGAGGCAGCAGAATCCTGCCCTGCTTATCCACTTCCGCGTCCGCCGCTCCCGCAAGAAAGAACCTCGTAAATTGTCTTGCTCCTTTATCCGTCATCGGCAACGCTGCAAGTTTTTCGGTCAATGCCGTCCACTCATTTTCGTCAAACACAAACAGACAGCCGTCCAATCCCTTTGTCACAACAAACTTCTCACCGAGACTTTCTCTGAATTTTGCCGGGAATGTCAGCCTGCCTTTGATGTCCACTGTGTGGTTGTACTCACCCGTAAACATCATACGTCACCGCCCCGTGGAGCTGCCACTGTGGTTCCTTGCGGACGCGTTCTCCCCCGTTTCGGGTTCAAATCTGCCACTTTCATCCACTAGAAACCACTTTTCTCCACTTACAAGGCTATTTTACATGAGAAAAACATATCGTGCAAGCTTTTTATGAAAATACACTCTGAATTTTATGAAAGACATAATAAAAATGAGAGAGACACATTTTATCAACGTATCTCTCCCATCCATTTCTTACCAATTCAAATTACGTAACAGTCGTTATAATTAAAGATAACCGTATTTCTTTTTCTTTTTGTATAAAAACAAGATAGAAATCATAAATGCAAATGCCTCAGCAGCCGTGATCGCCCACCAAATACCATCCACGCCAAACAATAGCGGCAGTAGCAATACCGCCCCCGTCTGGAACACAAGCGTTCTCAGAAAAGAGATTGCCGCCGAAACTGCACCGTTATTTAACGCGGTAAAATAACCGGAAACAAAAATATTAAATCCGGCAAGCAGAAATGAGAACGAAAACAGTACAAATGCATGTCTTGTCAGCTCATACAGCCCGGCGTCATACCCTACAAATAATTTCGCGAGCGGTGCCGCAAGCAGTATTGCAAGCCCAGTCAGCGCAACACCGCTTCCGCACATCAAAATGGCTCCCTTCTTTAGCATATTTTTCATCTCTGCGCGGTTCTGTCTGCCGAAATGATAGCCGACGATCGGCGCGCTTCCGATCGAATATCCGATGAAGATTGCAATAAAGATAAATTGAACATACATCAAAACTCCGTAGGCGGAAACGCCGTCCTCTCCAACATAACTCATCAATTGAAAATTGTAAACCATGCTGACGATCGAAGTAGAAAGATTGCTCATCAACTCTGAAGACCCGTTCGCGCACGCCCGCAAGATCGGTCCTGCTTCGCACTTCGTCCTGACCAGCCGCAGCAGACTTCCATTCGGAAACATAAAATAAAACAGCGGGATCAAGCCACCCACACACTGGCTGATTCCGGTTGCCAATGCCGCACCCGCGGTCTTCCATCCAAAGCCCGCTATAAAAAGTGCATCCAACGCCGCATTGGTAAGTCCCGCCGCCACGGTTGACGCAAGCCCCAGCTTTGGTTTCTCTGCAGCAACTAAAAAGCTCTGGAACACATTTTGCAGCATGAACGCTGTCGTAAAACAGATCACGATCCGCCCATACAACACACAGTCTTCGATCATATCCGGTGTCGCACCGAGCAGATGCGAAACAGGACGCATGAATATTACGCCGATCACGGAAAGGAACACTCCCAGAGCAATCGTTACGTAGACCAGCATGGAAAAATAGCGGTTCGCTCTCTTAGAGTCCCCCTCGCCAAGCACCCTTGCGACCAGCGCCGTCCCGCCGGTTCCGATCATAAACCCCATGCCGCCGAGTATCATGATAAACGGCATGATCAGATTGATTGCGGCAAATGCCGTCTTGCCCGCAAAATTAGATACAAACAGTCCGTCCACCACGCCATAAATGGAAGTAAATACCATCATGACAACGGACGGAAACACAAACCGCAATAATTTAGAATAAGTAAAATGATCCGATAATTGAATTTTCATTAAATCTAATCTGCCTTTCCGCAATCCTTTCATCCCGCTATCCCGACTGTTATGCCTCCGCTTTACAAAACCTCATATTAAAATAGCAAACACCCGTTTCATAATCTTAAATCTTAAAATTCAAAACAAAATGCCAACCTCATCATCTTATATCCAAAAAGAATCATCCATCCTATCCCAAAATTCAAAAAGGCCCGGTTAAACCACGAGAAAACTTCTCGCGCCTAACCGGGCTCACCCGACATCTTGTAAATCGACATGGAACAATATAAGTTTGCGTAGTCTCTGCATCAATCAGAAACCTGCCGCACAATAAAGTTCCTACGCTACGGCGTACTGTCCTCCGATGAACTATTCTGTTTTTCTATCACCTTTTTCCGCGCCATGCGGACTCTCACAACAACCTCCGCACCGACTGCAAACAAAAAGAGAATCATACCTAAAAGCTGGGATACCGCAATATTCGTATTCCACAAAAGCAGCCGGTCCGTGCGGAGTCCTTCTATAAAGAACCTTATGATTCCATACCCGCCAAGATAAATGAGTGTGATCTCTCCCTGAAACTTCTTATGTTTCCGATACAGGATCATGATCAGAAATATCAGCAGATTCAACGCACTTTCATAAAGAAACGTCGGCATCACCTGAATATAATTCACATTGTCCGAAAACATATGCTCGGCGAGCTCCATCGTCACATCCCGGCTCCTTACGTCCACGATCGGAAGGCGCATCGCAAACAGCCCGTCCGTATATCTGCCGAACACTTCTCTGTTCATGAAATTGCCCCATCTGCCAATCGCTTGTCCAAGAATCAATCCCGGAATACAGATGTCAAGGAATTTCAGAAATGAAATCTTTTTTATTTTCGTAAAAATGTAACAAGTCAGGATTGCAGCGATCACACCGCCATATATGGCAAGCCCGCCTTCGCGGATATTGAAGATGCTGAGCGGATTGTCCTTATACATATCCCAGAAAAACACTACATAATAAATACGGGCGCCGATCACACCGAAAATAATGGCCGGAATAAAGAAATCCCAAATCAGCTCCGTATCAACGTGTTCCTTTTTTGCCTGCCTGAGTGCCGCCGCAAATCCGGCTGCCATGCCGATCGTAATGAGCACGCCATACCACATGATATGAATGCCGAATACGTTAAAGCCCGTTGGCACATTATGAAGCTCAATCCCCAAATGAGGAAACGAAATATCTCCTGAATTCATGTTCATCCCCATGCATATCGCAAGCTCTGCCCGCAATGTTGCTTAAATAAAATTGAAAAATCTGATTTTATGATCAATACTCCTGCGTATTGCGCTGATAAAGAGGTTGAAAGGAACTTTCAAGCCTTATACATTAAACCTAAACAGGATCACATCGCCGTCTTTTACAACGTAATCTTTTCCCTCCATGCCGACAAGTCCCTTTTCGCGCGCCGCAGAGAGTGACCCGCATTCGAGAAGATCCTTGTAATTGACGACCTCCGCCTTGATAAAGCCGCGCTCAAAATCCGTATGGATCTTCCCTGCTGCCTGGGGTGCTTTCGTTCCTTTTTTGATCGTCCACGCCCTCGTCTCGTCTTCACCCGCAGTCAGAAAGCTTAAGAGTCCAAGCAGCGAATAGCTTGCTTTGATCAGTTTATCCAGACCGGACTCCTGCAATCCTAAATCCTCTAAAAACATCTGCTTCTCATCATCGTCCAGTTCGGAAATCTCCTGTTCGATCTGCGCACAGATGACAAATACCTCGCTGTGGTTTTCTTTCGCGTAAGCGCGTACCTCTCTAACACCTTCGTTTGACTCCCCGTCCTCTGAAAGCTCGTCCTCCGCAACATTTGCCGCATAAATGACCGGCTTTGCCGTCAGCAGGTTATACGAGGCAAACCACGCCTGCTCGTCTTCATCCTCCGTTTCGTATCCGATTGCAAGCTTCCCGTCTTCTAACATCGCTTTGATGCGTTCCAACAGCGAAAGCTCCTTTGCCGCCGTCTTATCCATACGCGCAAGCTTCGTTACCTTTGCGATCCTGCGTTCCAGTATTTCCAAATCTGAAAAGATCAATTCTAAATTGATCGTCTCAATATCACGCAGCGGATCAATACTGCCATCCACATGCACAATATTCGAATCCTCAAAACAGCGCACAACATGCACGATCGCATCCACTTCGCGGATGTTGCTCAAAAACTGGTTTCCGAGTCCTTCTCCTTTTGACGCTCCCTTAACGAGACCAGCAATATCTACAAACTCAATGACCGCAGGCGTCACTTTTTTAGAATGATACATATCCCCGAGCAGTTTCAATCGTTCATCAGGAACGGCCACGATACCGATATTGGGATCGATCGTACAAAACGGATAGTTTGCCGACTCTGCCCCCGCCTTCGTCAATGAATTGAATAAGGTACTTTTTCCAACGTTCGGCAAACCTACGATGCCTAGTTTCATTTTTCTATATGCCTCCTTAGAAACACCCTTAATCAGGCGTTTTTCGCAATAATCAAAAATAACTGACTTTCTATATGATACTATCACTAACTGTCAATTTCAACAATTTTTCCTTAAATGTTTGTCTGAATTCCCCAGCACAATTCGATAGACTTTACACCCTGTCTGTGATATACTGCAACTTACCTAAAGTATACACAAGGAGGATGTATGATGACTGACACCGAAAAACTTGATCTGCTGCTTGAAAAAGTGACGAAACTCGAATCGCTTCCCGATAAAGTAGCGAAGCTCGAATCGCTTCCCGAAAGAGTGGCGAAGCTCGAATCACTACCTGAAAAAGTAGCCAAACTCACAAAAGACATGGGCGATGTAAAATCCGACCTGAAGCGTCTGCACAAAAGCGTCAAGAGATTACATCAGGATGACATGTTCATACTTGACGAAATCGAACGCGTTCATCATATTTTGGAGCAGCACATGTCTAATCGGTCCGTACACATGGCATAAACGCCGGATGGTCCTGTTTTTACACCCTGCTGCGCGCTTAAGCGTGCATGCCGAATGATCACTTCCGTACAACTCCAGACCGGATCATTTTCCATTTTCTTTCTCACCCATCAGCTTCACAAAATATTCCGTATTCTGCGCAATATCCCCATTAAAAACTGATGAGCCCATCACGATCACATTCGCGCCTGCATCAAGCACCATCCCAATATTGTCGCGGTTAATACCGCCGTCCACCTCAATGTCCGTCGGCAGATTCTTACGTTTGATCATTTGGTACACACGATTGATCTTTTCCGTGCAGTACTCCAGATATTTCTGTCCGCCGAATCCCGGCCGCACGGTCATGATCAGAACCATATCCACCAAATGCAGATACGGCTCCACAGCATGCACCGACGTTTCCGGATTAATGGCAAGACCCACCCTGCAGTTCAAGGCTCTGATCTTTGATATGACCTGCTCAGGATATTTCAAAGTCTCTAAATGAACGGTAATGATGTCTGCTCCGGCTTTTGCAAAGTCTTCCAGATACCGTTCCGGCGCATCGATCATCAGATGCACGTCAAAAACTCTGTCCGTGACGTTTCTTATACTTCGGATAACCGGTGTGCCAAATGAAATCGCCGGCACAAACTGTCCATCCATCACATCCACATGTATGTACTTTGCACCCGCACGATCCGTTTCCCTGATCCCGTCTCCAAGCGAAGCAAAATCCGCCGCTAAAATCGAAGAGGAAAGTATATTCATTGATCCCCTGCTCCTTTCTCTATCCGTTCCATTTATAGGCATTTCATCAGCGCTTTTTTAGGAACCTCATAACTTACGTTTTATGAATACCGCCTTCTCTGCCGCAGTTCCTCAAATAACTGCACGTAACGCTCATAACGTTCCCGCGGCAGCGCACCGTCCAAAACAGCCTGTTTCACGGCACAGTCCGGTTCATTGACATGCATACACCCGTTAAAACGGCAGGTTCCCTCATATTTCTTTATCTCAGGATAGCAAAATCGAAGATCTTCCTTATTCATATCAGGCAGTTCCAATGACGTAAAACCCGGCGTATCAAGTATAAACGTATGCGCATCCACGGCGTGAAAAAAAGAAAGCCGCGTCGTATTCTTACCGCGCCTGATCTTTTCACTTAAATTTCCGGTCTCCATCACAGTCTGCTGCAATATCTCATTAACGATCGAAGATTTACCGACGCCGCTCGGTCCTGCGACCGTCGTCGTCTTTCCTGACAGATGCTCTTTTAATTCTTCCAGCCCCAACCCGGTTCTTACACTCGTAAATAACAGCTTACAACCTGCATCTGCATACTGTCTGCATAGCTTCTCCTGCTCCGTGTAAGCAGACAGATCCGCTTTATTCATGCAAAGCAGGCATGGGATCTCCCGGCGCTCCATTGTGACCAGAAAACGGTCCAACAGTTGAAAATTCGGCTTTGGCTCCGTCATTGCAAAAATGATCAGCGCCTGATCGATATTGGCGACTGCCGGGCGGATCAACTCATTTTTCCGCTCATGAAGATCGACAATATTTCCGGATGGCGGACACTCCTCTAAAATATCGATCGTGACCATATCTCCCACAAGCGGCTTTTTATGTTCCCGGCGAAAACCTCCCTTCGCCCTGCATTCATACAGAATACCATCTTCGCCGCACACATAGTAAAATCCGGCGATCCCCTTCACGATCCGTCCTTCCATCCGTCCGATTCCCCATAATATTTCTCCGTGCCACTTCCAGGTATGCCGCCTCAGGCAGCACAAACAGGCACAAACAGCTTCTTAAATGCAAATGACCGCAGACTTATTTCCTTTATTCTTCCTCAAACGGCACCGGAATCTGTTCGCTGCGTACCTCCTCTTTCACACCCGTCACTTCATTGCCGAATTCATCCGTCGTTGTCACTGTCACAGACACCGTATAATGAATGATCACCTGACCGCTCGAAACATTGCTGATCCCGCTTACATTGATCATGGTCGGAAATACATTCGTTGTCGCCTGATGATAAATATTGCCGTCGCTGCCGACAAGCTGCACGACTGCCTCATTTCCGCTGTATTCAGGATCCATCGGCGCATCCACCTGAATATGGCAGGCATAGGTATGAGGCTGGGGCCCGATGCTGATCTTTAAGTCCACCGTCGTTCCGCTTATCACATTTCCGCCGGGTGCATAGCTCTGATAAAATACCTGTCCGACCGGATAATCATCACTGTAACCATCCTCAACACTTCCCACATTTAGTCCGACTGCGGTTAACGCCTCCTGCGCCGCCTCCTGCGTATAGCCGCGCACCTCCGGCACCGTAACCGTACTCGCATCCGCTCCGTCGCTGATCAATAACGTAACTATCGAACCAAAAGAAACGTTTTCTCCTGCTGTCGGCGTCTGGGAAATGACATAGCCCTTTAGCACCGTAGAGGACGTTGTACGTTCTATAGCCACCTGAAATCCTCTTTCCTCCAGCATTTTTGTCGCTTCCGCCTGAGAAAAGCTGCCGTCTGACGAGACATCCGGCACTTCGGCTTTCATTCCCTCCGGTACGGCTGTCGGCGTCGCCTGCGCTTCCTGCGTAGGCGTTGGCGCAGGCGCAGGATCCTCCGTCCCGCCTCCGATTGGAAACACACCAAGCACATTCCCGACAATATAAAGTACGACACAGCCGATCACGACCGCCACGATAACCATCAGTATCGTCGTAATGCGCTCCATGGTCGGGTTATAGTCTTCCTCTTCTTTTTTCTTATTTGATGCAGGCTGCGCCTGCCTGTTCTTTGCTTTCGCTTTATCCGGATTCTGCCTTACGGCATTTCCCGCACGCTGCTTTTCTCTTTGGCGTTCTCTTGCCGCGCTCTCATTGAGCCGCATCGGTTCAGGCGTCACAGGGTTGATATGTCCGGTCTGCCTTTTTGCGACGGCATCGCGGTCCCTGATCATCCTTGTCTCTCCGTCCACATTCACACCGTTCATGACAACAAAATTCTCATCCGGCGTGATAAGGGAGCGCTTTAAGTCCTCGATCAGTTCCGCAATCGACTGGTATCTGGCATCCGGACTTTTCTGTGTACATTTTAAGACGATCTGCTCCACGCTGACCGGTATTTCGGGTACAAAATCGCGCGGGGAAGGCATCGGTTCCTGAATATGTTTGATCGCGATCGCTACCGTTGTATCACCGTTAAACGGGACTCTTCCTGTCAGCATTTCAAACAGTGTGATGCCGAGTGAATAAATATCGCTCTTTGCATCGCTGTATCCGCCACGCGCCTGCTCCGGAGATGTGTAATGTACGCTTCCCATGACATTCGACGTGATCGTGTTGCTCGTCGCCGCTTTCGCAATGCCGAAATCCGTCACCTTCACGCGTCCTTCTTTGCTGATCATAATGTTCTGCGGCTTAATATCGCGGTGAATGATATGATTGTTATGCGCCGCCTCAATGCCGAGGGAAACCTGTATTGCAATGCTGATCGCTTCCTTGACGGAAAGACGTGCTTTTTTTTCTATATATTTTTTGAGGGTAATTCCCTCCACCAACTCCATGACAATATAATAAATACCGCGTTCTTCCCCGACATCGTAGACATTTACGATATTCGCATGCATCAGCCCTGCTGCAGCCTGCGCCTCCACACGGAATTTGGACACAAAATTGTCGTTTTCGGAAAATTCCTGTTTTAATATTTTGATTGCAACTGCCCGGTTGAGCTTGTGATCTTTTGCTTTATATACGTCGGACATTCCTCCGGTGCCGATTTTTTCTAAAACCTCATATCGTTCACCGATCATCATACCAATTTTAATCATATGACTTTCCATGCTCCTTCAAACTCGGGAAACTGTCTATCTATGCAAACGGCTCGATCAGGATAACAGAAATGTTATCGCTTCCGCCGTTCTCGTTAGCCGCCTTTATCAATTCCTGCGCTTTCTCGACGACATCCCGCTGCCCGTTTACGATCAGACGAATATTCTCATCCTCTACCATATTAGAAAGTCCGTCCGAACACATCAGAATCGTATCGTCTCTCATCAGTGCAACACGGAAAAAATCAATCTCCACCCGCTCTTTGACGCCGACCGCACGCGTAATGATATTCTTATCGGGATGATTTCTTGCCGTGCTTCTGTCAATGCCGCCAATCCTGACCATTTCCTCTACCAGCGAATGATCCACCGTAATCTGCTTGATCGTCTCATTGATCAGATAAAGCCTGCTGTCCCCTACATTCGCAACAAGCAGCTCGTCCCCTAAGCAGACTGCGGCAACGATCGTCGTTCCCATTCCCGACATTGCGGGGCGTTCACACGCACGCTCATAAACAAATTCATTTGCACGCCCGATCGCATGACGCAGGATCTCCTTCGGATCCGTCTCCTTATTCGCCTCAATATCGGAGACCATCATTTCGACTGTATAGCGTGATGCATAATCGCCTGCGTTGTGTCCCCCCATACCGTCTGCCACCAAAAAAAGATTTGGCAGATTACCGACCGGCATCTCGGAAGTATAGACTGCATCCTCATTCAGTTTTCTCTTTTTTCCGACATCTGTAATATAAAATGTCTTTAACACTGTCTGCCCTCCCATGTCAGTCTGCCATACGAATTCCTAGAAAGTATATCATGCCGTTTTCAGAATGTAAACCTCAATTCATTCCCTGCCGCCGCACGCTTTATTCCGTCTGCGCCGCAGAGTGCTGTCGGAGATTTCTCAGCTGACCGCATGCGCCGTTAATGTCCTTTCCCATCTCCCTGCGCACCGTGACAGCGATGCCGCTCTTTTCAAGCAGCTCCTTAAAAACTGCGGTCTTTTCGTGCGCGGGCCTCTTCCAGCCGCGTTCTTTGACCGGATTGACCGGTATCAGGTTCACATGACAGTTTAGCGACCCGACCAGCTTCGCAAGCGTCCGCGCATCTTCAGGCGAATCATTGACGCCGTCGATGAGCGCATACTCGAACGTAATTCTTCTTCCCGTACAGTCAAAATAGTCCCTGCACGCTTCCACAACTTCATGGATATCATACCGCTTCGCTACCGGCATCAGACGCAGACGCTTTTCCTGATCGGGCGCATGCAGCGATAAAGCCAGCGTAATCTGCAGATGCTCTCCGGCAAGTCTCTTCATCTGATCGACAAGCCCGCAGGTAGACACCGTAATATTCCGCTGACTAATATTGAGTCCTTTCTCATCACTGACTAAAAAAAGAAAACGCAGCAGCGCGTCATAGTTATCAAGCGGCTCTCCGACTCCCATCACAACAACATTAGAAACGCGCTCCCCGGTCAGCCTGCCGATCTGATACACCTGATCGAGCATTTCCGATGCTGTTAGATTTCTGACCAGTCCGCCTAAAGTCGAAGCGCAGAACATACACCCCATCCGGCACCCGGCCTGTGAAGAGATGCAGACGGAATTGCCGTGCTGATAGCGCATCCAGACACTCTCCACCACATTTCCGTCATGCAGACGAAACAAAAACTTTTTGGTTCCGTCAATCGCGCTCGTCAATTCTTCCACCGCCGGCAGATCCGTATATTCATACTGCTCCGCTAACCGCTCCCTGAGCGCCTTTGATATGTTTGTCATTTCCGAAAAGCCGCGCGCCCGCTTTGCATGCATCCACTCAAAGATCTGCTTTGCGCGAAAATGCGGCTCTTGAAGCAGGACAAGCTCCTGTTCCAGCTCCGCAAGCGTCATCGACTTGATGTCTTTCTTTTGCATAAAAATACGATTTCCTTCCTTGTACCAATATCAATAGGAGATTGTGAAACACCCCTTGATAACATATATCAATCATGATAAATCCTTTGATCTAAAAACAGATCACGACATTCAAACTACACACAGCGTGTTTTTCCGGTTCTTAAATATCCACACGCTTTCGAAACCGCGCCAGAAAAAATCCGTCCGTCTCGTGAATGCCCGGCAGCAGCTGCAAATACCCCTGCCTTGCCGTACCGCCGCAAAGCTCATCCGGCAGATATGGATCAAGACTCTCCAGAACCAATCCGCAGGAAGTGATATAGGAGAGCTGTCGCTCATTTTCAGACGGATTGATCGTACAGGTGCTATAAATCAGTACGCCTCCATCCTTTACATAGCGGCATGCCTGCTCAATGATCTTCCTCTGAAGCACAACAAGTTCTTCTATCTGATCCGGCTGGATGCGGTGACGGATATCACATTTCTTTCCCATGATACCAAGACCGGAACACGGCACATCTGCGTACACCACATCAAACTGTCCGATATCCTCCTCACACAAAACACACGCATCCTGCTGTTTCACTATCAGGTTGTCACAATGACAGCGCATGCGGTTTTCCTCTATCATGGCTACCTTGTATTCCGTCAAATCCCTCGATTCAACCAATCCAGTTCCACAAAGCTTTTCTGCCGCATGCAGACTTTTCCCGCCTGGCGCTGCGCACAGATCCAATATATGCATTCCTTTGCGGATTCCGGCAGCCTCAGACACCAGCATCGAACTGACGTCTTGCACATAATATGCGCCGTCTTCAAATCCCGGCGCATTTGCAATACCATCCACATCAAAAAGACGATAAGCATAAGTAAGATACGGATGCTGTTCCACACGGATTCCCTTTTGCCGCATTTGTCCAAGTATCTGCTCTTGCTCGTCCAAACCCAGCCGCTCATCCATCCGGACCGTAACCGGACTCTCCTCAAGCATGGCCGCAAGCATCTTCTGCGTCGTCCCGATTCCATATATTTCGCAAAACATACATACCAGCCATTCCGGCATTGCATAGCGTACCGATAGCGCTGTCACGGGCTCTCTCTTCATATCCGGCATTGGCAGCGCGCTTTTGTTTCGGGCAATATTCCTTAATACGCCGTTGACAAACCCCTTAAGCCCGCCAAATCCCCTTAAGCCTGCAAGCGCAACCGCCTCGTTACATGCCGCCGAATCCGGCACTGCATCCATATACAGCAACTGATAGACACTCATACGCAAAATTTGCAGGATCACGGGTTTCATTTTCGTTGTCTTCGTATTGGAAAATGCATTCAGCAGATGATCCAGCTGTATCCGATACTCCACACATCCTTCAAAAAGGCGTTTGATAAACGCCTTTTCCCGTGCCGTCAGATAATCATATTTTGCCAGCGTTTCACGCACGATCACATTGGCGTATTTTTGCCCGCTTTCTGATTCCAAAAGCATATCAAGTACCAGCGCACGCGTATTCACGGTATGCTTTTTCTCTGCTTCGTTCCTCTTGCGTTCCTGACCGGAACCTTTATTGTATTTTTTGTTCTGTTTTGGATCGCATTTTTTACTGTCTTTTTGATTTCTTTCCCGATTGCATTTTTTACTGTGTTCTTTTTTCATTTCATCTGTGCTCATTTTGCTCTGTGCCCCTAATCCCTGTTTCTTCGTCCGAATAATAAGATCAGACGCAGTAACTGAAGGATTGCCGAAGCCGCCGCTGCCACATAGGTCAGCGCCGCCGCCTTTAAGACTTTCCGACAGGACGATACCTCATCACCCGCCAGAATGCCATAGGAACTTAAGCATGCCACCGCCCTTGAGGAAGCATTATACTCCACCGGCAGCGTGACTAACTGAAACAACACCGCGATCGCAAACACCCAGATGCCGATCTGAATCAGCACCTGATTGTAGCTGAGCAGGATGCCAAGCAGAATAATCGGTATACCAAGCTTTGAGCCGATGTTCGCAGCCGGAACAAGCGCAGAGCGAATTGCCAGCGGTCCATAATTCTCTTTATGCTGGAGCGCATGTCCGCACTCATGCGCGGCAACGCCGATGGCGGCAACAGAGCACATGCCGTAAACGGAATCCGAAAGATTCAATGTCTTATTTCTCGGATCGTAATGATCTGTCAGCGATCCGCTTACCTGTCTGATCTGCACATCATAGATCCCGTTATACTGCAAAATTCTCTGCGCTGCCTCCGCGCCTGTCAAGCCTGTCATACTCCGCACGCGCGAATACTTGGAAAATGTGCTGTTGACCCTTGCAGATGCGATCATTGACATCAATGCGCCAATGATGACAAGAAAATACGTCCAATCCATGTAATGATAATAATATCCCGGCATTCTTCTCTCCTCCTTATGCCCCGAGTCTGTCCCCTGTCCCGACTTTTACGCCAGGTAGAAAGTCCCTGACCGGCATTCTCTTTTTACCCGGAAACTGCACTTCAGTTAATGCAAGCCTGCCCTGTCCGCAATTGACGATGAGCGCTTCTTTCGTGACCCGGGACACGCTGCCCGCCTCTCCGTCCGCTTCCCCGTCAGCAATACGCACACCCCAGACCTTTAACGTCTTTCCCAAAAGCGTCGTATAAGCGCCGGGCCACGAAGTAAACGCGCGTACCTGCCGTTCCGTCTCGATTGCCGTTTTGCGCCAGTCAATCTCCCCAAGCTCTTTGCTGAGCCGCTTCGCATAGGTCGCCTTCGCCTCGTCCTGTACCTCTGGTACAATCTCCCCCGCCTCAATTCGCGGCAGCGTCTTTACGATCAGTTCTGCTCCGGCATACATGAGCTTTTCGAACAGGCTGTCCCCCGTATCAACCGGTGAGATATCCACGCAGACCTTCGAAAGGATCTCCCCGGTATCTATTCCTGCGTTCATCTGCTGGATCGTCACACCCGTTACAGTCTCTCCGTCCAGGATCGCGCGCTGGATCGGTGCAGCACCGCGATACTTTGGCAGAAGCGAGGCATGGATGTTGACGCTGCCAAAGCGCGGCATATCCAATATCTCCTGTGTCAGGATCTGTCCGAACGCTGCCACGACAAAGATATCGGCGCCGTATGCGGCAAGTGCCTGCACTGCCCCTGATTCCCTGATCTTTACAGGCTGCAATACGGGAATCCCATGCTGCACGGCATATTCTTTTACCGGGGGGGACTGCATATCTTTTCCCCTGCCCTTCGGTTTATCCGGCTGTGTCACAACGGCGGCCACCTCATGCCCCGCTTTCACAAGCGCGTCAAGCGCGCCTGCCGCAAAATCCGGCGTACCCATAAACACGATCTTCATTTTACGATCCGCTCCCTTCCCTTCTTTTGGTGAAACAAGTAATTACATTCGGGTGTTAAACAGACGCTTCCTCATCGTCCTCATCGTCCAGATCTTCCACATTCATCAGCTCTCCCTCGACCTTTTCCACATAGAGGTGCCCGTCCAGATGCTCGCATTCATGACAGATCGCCCGCGCAAGTAATTCTGTTCCTTCCAGCTCGAACGGTTTCATATCGGTATCAAGCGCTACGACCTTGACATAATTCGGTCTTGTGACGACTCCGGTCTTACCCGGAACAGACAGACATCCTTCATTTCCCGTCTGCTCCCCGCTCGTCTCGACAATGCGCGGATTGATCAGCACATGCGGTTCCTCCCCCGTCACGTCAATGACGACAATGCGTTTTAAGATACCAACCTGCGGCGCGGCAAGTCCGACGCCGTTTGCCTCATACATCGTATCCAGCATATCGTCAATTAGAATCTTCGTGCGCAGGCTCATACCCGTCACTTCCTTCGCTGTTTTTGTCAGCACGCTATCCCCTATCTGCCTGATCTTTCTGATTGCCATCTTCTACTGTCACTCCTCTCAAAATAATCACTTCGCGGGCGATCGTGAAACGCCCGTAACAACTTCACATCAGATTCATCGGGTCCATATCAAAAAGAACCGTTTCCTCTCTGTCACTTTTTACTTCCAGATACCGCTCGATCTGTTCCCTGAGAAGTAGGAGCGGTTCATACTCTCCATGTTTATAATACAACACTTCGCGGAAAATGTCTTTTACTTTTCTCACCATTGCGGGAGCGGGCCCGATCACAAGCAGTTCTTTCTCTTTTATAAGAGATTCTGTACTGTTTTTGATCTCCGACGCCATGCGCTCCGCCGCCTCCCCGCTTTTTGCGTACACCTGCACGGCAAGCATATGTCCCATCGGCGGATAGCGCAAAAATTCCCGATACGCGATCTCCTCCCGGTAAAAACCCTCATAATCCTGCGCCGCGGCATACCGGATGCTGTAATGCTCCGGCTGGTAGGTCTGAATAACGACCTCTCCCGCATTTACCCCGCGTCCAGCGCGGCCTGCCGCCTGTGTCAGCAAGTCAAACGTCCGCTCCCCGGCACGATAATCATTCGCATTCAGGGAAAGATCCGCCGCAAGGATACCGACGAGCGTCACTTTGGGAAAGTCATGTCCCTTCACGATCATCTGCGTCCCCACAAGAACATCCGCCTCTTCATTCATAAAAGAAGACAAAATCTCATCATAGCTTTCCTTTCCGCGCGTCGTATCCGCATCCATTCGGAGCACTCGCGCCCCGGGAAGCAGCCGTTTGACCGCGTCCTCAACCTGCTGTGTGCCTGCCTTAAAGCCGAGAATATATTTGGAAGCGCACTGCGGGCAGACTGATACCTGTGCCTGCTCATAACCGCAGTAATGGCAGATAAGACGCCCGCCGCGGTGCTGCGTCAGAGATACGTCGCAATGCGGACAGCGCATGACATAGCCGCATGCGCGGCATGAGACAAACCCTGCCATACCGCGCCGATTCAGGAAAAGCATGCTCTGCTCTCCCCTTTCAAGCCGGTCTTTTAACAGCCTCGCAAGCCTGTCCGAAAACATGGAGCGGTTTCCCTGTTTTAATTCTTCCCGCATGTCCGCAACAGATACATCGGGAAGCATCCCGCCAGTCAGCCTTTTGGTCAGCTTAAGCAGCTTCAGCTTTCCTTGCTCTGCCATCCGGTATGCCTCTAAAGATGGCGTGGCCGAACCAAGAACCACGCTTGCACGGTGATAGGATGCCAGCTCAAACGCCGCTTCCCTCGCATGATAACGCGGCATGTTCTCGCTTTTATAGCTTGGTTCGTGTTCCTCGTCTATGATAATGACTCCGGTATTGGAAAACGGCATAAATAAAGCTGAACGCGGTCCGATCACCACATCTGCCAGTCCGTTCTTTGCCCTCTCATACGCGTCATAACGCTCACCGTCGGACAGTCTGGAATGTACCACGGACACCCGCTGCCCGAACCGCTCGTAAAACCTCATGACCGTCTGATAGGTCAGCGCGATCTCCGGAATCAGGACCACTGCCTGTTTTCCGTTCCTCACGACCTGCTCTACGATCTCCAGATAAACTTCTGTTTTCCCGCTTCCCGTAATACCGTGCAGCAGAAAATGCTGCCCCGTTTTCTCCGCTATGGCACGGACGACGCTTTGCGCAGCTTTCATCTGCTCGTCGCTGAGCGGATACGGCCGTTTACGCGGCAATTGTACAGCCTGCTGTGCGTTTTCCGCTGCATCACGCCCTGTTCCCCCCACTGCGTCTTCCTGCACTGCGCCGCGCACATCTCTTTGTGCCGCGCTGCGCAAAGCCTCCCTTGCCGCATCCCGGTATTCCCGCTCGGAAACAAGCCGGATCTCCCCCGTTTTTTCCAAGGCCCGTATTGTCGGAAGCGTAACATGCAGCTTTGCCGTTACCAGTTCATAAGGAAGCGTTTCATGCTGTGCCAGCTGCCTTAGAAGTCTTGCTTTGGCACATTGATGTTTTTGTTCATAAATTGCAGCCGCACGGGAAATTTCTTCCGGCTCTACCATACGCACAACGGTGCGTCTTACTTTATCCGCCACTTTTCTCTTCACCGGCAGCACCGTCTTTAACGCCGTGATCATTGTCGAACCATACCGCTCCCGCATCCATGCCGCCAGCCGTATCGCATCCGCCTCTGCGCTCGTCCCGTCTACTGTCACAGAGCAGACCGCTTTCATTTTTTCGGGTTCCCACTCTGGCACATCCGTCAGTTTTAGGACATATCCCTTACGCTCCCTGTTCCCTTTTCCGAACGGAACAAGAACTGCAGAGCCGACGCGCACGCGGTCAATGAGAGCGCGCGGCACAATATACTGAAACGTACGGTCAACGCTCTCATGCGATATATCCACGATAATATTGGCATACAGTGTTTTCTGCACATTGCCCATGCTTTCTCTCCTGTGTTTTGGGAAGCCGCGCTTTGTAACATGACAATCATGTCAGGAATCCCATTTGTTTTCTCTATCTTTTCAGACTATCGGATTGCGGTTTATCATTTGGGGCGCTGGCGGATTTCGCCCGATCTGTTTTTCCGCAAAACCGCCCTGCTTTCCTTTACCGGCATCCTGAGAGCGCCGCTAAAATACGCCGCTCATCCATCGGATATTTTTTTCCGCAGATCTCCTGATACATCTCGTGCCCTTTCCCTGCGAGCAACACAATATCCCCGGACCGTGCGATCTTCAACGCATAGGCGATCGCTTCCCATCTGTCCGGGATGCGCACATAGCGTCCGTTCGTGCGGCGCATTCCGGTCAAAATATCATCTATGATCGCGTCCGGCTCCTCATACCTTGGATTGTCGGACGTAACAATGCTCAAATCGGCAAGACGTCCGCTCGTCTCACCCATCTCAAACCGGCGGTCTCTTGAACGGTTTCCCCCGCAGCCGAATAAACAGATCAGACGCGTCGGCTGATACTCCCTGAGAGTCTTCAAAACACCTTGCAGAGCCATCGCATTATGCGCATAATCAATATAAATTGCATAGTCAGGGCGCACCGATACGTTCTCCATGCGCCCTAAAATGCTGACGCGCCGAAGCCCGGCACGAATGGCAGAAGGAGCCGCCGATAACTCCCTGCACACCGCAATCGCCGCGAGCGCGTTTTCTACATTAAACATCCCCGGAAGCGGAAGAAAGATCCGCCCGCAGTTTAAGGCAGAGACGTCAAAGCTTACGCCAAGCTGCGCGCCCATACATTCTCTCCTTACGCAGGATGCACAGATCTCATATCCGCCTCCAAAAAAAGAAAGCGACTCACAGCCTGAAAGCGACGCCATTACCCTGCTTTTTTGATCCTCCGCATTCAGGATTCCAAGACGGCACTGGCGAAACAGCTTCGCCTTGGAACGGAAATACTCTTCGGCATCTTTATGCTCTCCCGTACCTACATGGTCGTTACCGAAATTTAAGAACACACCGATATCAAATACCATACCGCAAAGCCGCTGCATTTTCAAGCCAATCGAGGACGCCTCGATCACAGCCGCCATACAACCGCATTCCGCCATCTGCGCCAATGCCTCCGCGATTACATAGGATTCCGGGGTTGTATGCGTCCCTTCGGTCATTCTGTAACCGCAGTCAATGCCAAGCGTCCCGATATAGCCGGAACGCATGCCCGCTGCGGCAAGGATTTCCCTGATCATGCATGCCGTCGTTGTTTTTCCCTTCGTACCCGTAATTCCGATCAGCGTCATTTTTCTTGCCGGATACCCAAAAAAACAATGTGATACCTGTGCAAGCGCTTCTCTTGTATCCGGTACTTTGATCATCGCCATCGGACTTTCCGCCGGAAATTCACAGATTTCCTCTACAAGAATCGCCGCAGCCTGCGCTGCAGCTGCTTTCGCCGCAAAACGGTGCCCGTCCGCTTTGTCCCCCCTGATGCAGACAAACAGGCAGTCCTTTGTAATCCTGTCGGAGTGATATACAATGTCCCGCACCTGCCTGTGCACAGAACCCCGCAACACCTCATAGGGCAGCCCCGAGATCAGCTTTACCAGTTGTTCCATAGCGCTCCGCATGATTTTTTTCTATTATATAGCACAATACGACACTTTAGAAGACTTTCTTCAAAAGAGTTTCATTACGGACAACGCTTTTTTGTTTGTTTAGAAACTTTGTGTTTATTTTATTTTTTAATCACAAAATGGACACATTTATCCATTATAGTGTTCTTAGATAGTTGAAAAACTACTATCTCCCCCCTCATAAGAAATAAGGACCTCAGGGATTGCCCCTGAGGTTCTTATTTTTTATCTCCCTTTATAGAAGCATGCTCCTATGAGATATCCGTATGATACTTTTTCAAGTGGTTTCTGATGTCCTGTGGTGTAATTGGAATTTCTGAATCCAAAAAAGGATACTCTAAATGCATTTTTTTGTCGTCAGATATAATGTGCACTCTGTGACCATGCTCATTGACCCTTACATACCAATAATAATTCTTTCCTTCATATTCTATTTTTCGTTTATCCTTTTTGAACACCATACTTTTCTCCAAAAGAGTCCGCATCAACGGATAAATCAGAGTTTGCTTTGCAAGATCCTGCGCTAGCAGGATCTTTTGTAGTCCACGATCACAAACTGTAACTCGCTTCGTCCGCCATATTCGTTGATCTCGGCACAATATACGACCGAAAGCCGCACCTCTGTGCCCCGCGCCTGATAAAGCGATGAAAGTGCTTCGTCCCCGTATACCTGTCTGATATAACTGTCAAAAGTCTCATGAGCGCAAAACAGCGTCATTGAAAAGCGCATACCCTGCTCATCCATCACGCTAAATCGCATGACCCGGTCATTTTTGCCAAGCAGCTTCGCCGATAAAAAGAGCAGATTCTTCTGGGCAAACAAGGGCTTGGGGTTGCCGGTACCGAACGGTTCAAGCAATTCAAACTGCCCGATCAGCTCTTTCGTCGCATAGGATAACGGCATCGGCACATCAATATGGATCTTTTGTACAAAATCCTCGTCCTTCAGCTCCGCAAGCTCATTGACCCGTTTGCAGAAACGTTCCACATTCTCTTTCGGCATTGATAAGCCTGCCGCCATTTTATGCCCGCCATAGCGCGTAAGCAGCTCCTTGCAGCGGCTTAATTCCTCATACATCGAATAGGCTTCAATCGAGCGTCCCGAACCCTTGACACCTTCCTCCGCATCGGTCAGAACAAATACGGGATGATTGAAGCGTTCCCGAATGCGTCCTGCGACAATACCGGCAAGACTTTCATGGCAGTCCGGCAGATACAGGACAAGTACGGGATTCTTTGTCAGATCCATTGCCTGAACCAGTGACACCGCCTCTTCGACTCCTTTTGCCGTCATGTCCTTCCGGCTGTCGTTTAAGCCTCTCAAGTCCTGGGCGATCATGAGCGCTTCCCTGTAATCCTTACAGGTCAACAATGACAATGCCCTCTCCGCGCTGTCCAGCCGTCCTGTCGCATTCAGACAGGGACCTAGAATAAATCCGATATGATACGGCGTGATCTTCTTCCCCTCTAAGTCGTTCACTGCGATCAGTGCGCGCATACCGGGATTTTCGGCATGCGCCATCATCTTTAATCCCTCGCGCACCAATATCCTGTTTTCCCCTTTTAATTCCATCACGTCGCCGATCGTCGCAAACGCCGCAAACATTGCCAGTTCCCGAAACAGTCCTTCCGGCATTCCGCATGCTGCGCCCTTATCCTGCATCCGGTAGTTCCCGTTCACATCCTTCGCCACATGCCACGGTTCCTCATTTCCGCCCGCATCCTGCTCCGCATACTTCGGCTGCTCATATCCGCCCGCATCCTGCTCCGTACGCTCCAAAGCCTCATTTCCAAGCCTCTCCCAGAGCGCATACATCGCGCGGATCAGATGAAACGCGACTGTCGCACCGCAGATGCCTTCATAAGGATAACGGCTGTCCTCCCGCTTCGGGTCTACGACTGCCGCTGCCTGCGGCATAAGATAACGTCTGCTTCCATCCTCTTCTTCCTCATAAGGCACTTCATGATGGTCGGTCACGATCATTTCCATGCCGTAAGATGCGGCAAGAGACGCCTGCGGCGCAGCGGCAATGCCGTTATCGCAGGTCACGATCAATTCAACTCCGTCCCGGTGCGCCTCCTCAACAAGCCGGTCGTTTAAGCCGTAGCCGTCCGTCATGCGGTTCGGGATCGCCATATCAGCCTGCATATGTAATGCGCGAAGCCCGCGGTATAAGATATAAGAAGCGCATACACCGTCAATATCATAATCTCCGATAATGCGTATCTTTTTATCGCGGCACTCATACAGCTTCCTGACCGCCGGCTCCATATCAGGCAGCAGAAACGGATCTGGCAGATCCGACATAGTCCCATGCAAGAACAACGCGACCTCCTCTTTTGTCCGGACGTCGCGGTTCCTGATGATCCTTGCCAGCACGGGGCTGATATGAAATTGCTCTGCAACCGCATCAAAATCCGCTTTCTTTGCGGCAACAAACCACTGATTTTCCATCCTAAGACTGTTACTCCCTGGCTTTTATCTTCGTGCGCATAACATACCAAAGCGCACCCGTAATGCATACGGAAGAATATGCACCGCAGACGATGCCCGCCATCAGCGGCATGGCAAAATCACGGATGGATGAAACTCCCATGATAAACAATACTAGTACCATAACAAAAGTCGTCAGCGACGTATAAATACTTCTTGTCAGCGTCTGCGTGATCGAACGGTTTACAATCTCCTTCACATCCGCTTTGGGTCCGACCGCCTTTAGGTTCTCACGCACACGGTCAAAAATAACAATTGTTGCGTTAATCGAGTAGCCCACGATCGTCAGCATACATGCGATGAACGTATTTCCCACAGAAATCCGCGTGATCGCATAAAATGCCAGCACGACAAGCACGTCATGAACCAGTGCGATAACGGCACTCGCCGCAAAACGGACATCCTTAAATCGCAGCCAGATGTAAAAGAGCATGCAGACTGTCGCAATAATGACTGCAACTACCGCATCCGAACGCATTTCTTTGCTGATCGTTGCGCTGATATTCTGGTATTCCACTTCCTCAGTCACGCCAAATTGTGTCCGCAGTACGTCCATAACGGCGGCACGCGTATCCTCGTCCAGCGTTCTTGTCTTGATCGAGATCGTGTGCGTATCTTCTTCCGCTACGGAGTCTCTGATCTTGGCAGCCTGGATATTGTTGTCGCCGATCACGGCAGCTATGGCAGGCTTGATCTGTTCATCGATTTCCTCCAATGTATAATCGCGGGGCATGGACGCCTGAAACGACGTTCCGCCCGAAAACTCCAGACTGTAATTCATGGCGTTTCCATGCACACCCTTATTGACTCCCATGAACACGAATCCAAGGACGATCACAATACCTGACAGCGCAAAAAAGATGATTTTCTTTTTCAGGAAATCCACACTCTTTATTTCCTTTGCCCTGCCGTAAAACTTTTCGCTCTTTAAGCCGACCGCAAACAGTGCTTTCAAAATCTGCTTTGTGATAACAAGCGCCGTAAACATCGAGAGCACGATGCCGAGCGCCAATGTCTGCGCAAAGCCCTTGACCGGCCCCGTCCCCATCAGCATCAACACGAATGCAGCGATCAGCGTTGTCACATTGCCGTCCACGATCGCTGACAATGCTTTCTTGAATCCGATGTCGATCGCGCTCTTCACAGTCTTTCCGGTAGCAATCTCTTCCCTAATACGCGCAAAGATAATGACATTGGCATCAACCGCCATTCCGATCGAAAGAATAATACCCGCAATTCCCGGAAGCGTCAGCGTCAGGTTCAGGAAATTAAGCGAAAGCAGCGTGAAGATCACATACAGGATCAATGCCAGCCCCGATGCGATTCCCGGTATCCGGTATACGGCGATCATAAAAATAATGACGATCGCGAGTCCGATCGCACCGGCATACAGGCTTGTTTCGATCGCCTTTTCGCCGAGCTGCGCACCGACCACATTCGAACTCAATTCCTCTAACTCCAGTTTCAGACCGCCGATACGGATATAGGAGGCAAGCTGGCTCGCCTTCTCAAAATCCATCCCGCCGCCCGAAATCTGCGCCCTGCCGTCACTGATCACGGAATTGACATTCGGAACGCTGATAAATCTGCCGTCATAATAAATACCAATGCTCCACTTACCGGCAGCTTTAGCGGTTGCAGCCGCAAATTTGGCAGTGCCCTCGTCCGTCAGCGTCAGATCGACCATGACTTCGTTCGCGCCCGTCAGCTGATCGGTATAATACCGCGCGTCGGCGCCGCTCACATCCGTTCCCGTGAGCACGATCGAACCCGAAGCCTCAATCTCTTCCAACGGCCGCGCCAGCGTATAAGTAAACTCATATTCTCCGCTCTCCGTAAGATTCAGACCCTGTGTATAATTCACGTTTCCCGCGTCGTCATACTGCATGATAAACAGCAGAGAACCCGGCTGTCCCAAATTTTCCAAAACTTCTTCCGCATTGGATTCTCCCGGGATTTCAATATTGATCCTGTCGCTTCCCTCCTGATAAACCTGGGACTCCGTGCTGTAATTCTCCTGCTCTACGCGCTTTTGCAGCTTGTAGACCGTATCACTCATATCTTCAGCGGACGGCTGTGTATCACCCTTCACCTGATAAGTGATGCTGACACCGCCTGCCAGGTCTAACCCACGCTTGATATTACGCGCGGAACCCCTGTGCGCGGAATCGATGCCGCAGACTGTGATAAACCCGAGTCCTGCAATCAGCAGCACCGTGATGATGAGCGTTATGACTCCTCTGCTCTTTTTCATTGCCTTTTCTCCTTTATCCTTGCTTACTCTGTCTCCCCGTCCTCAGAAAGCGCTGCTTTCATCATGATCGCACACTCCACACGCTTCCTCTGCAGCCTGCACCCGATGTCATAGGCACCGTTGATACTGCCGTCAAAATGATACGCATTAGCGGCACAGCCGCCGCTGCAATAGAACTTTGCAAAACAGTCTTTACATTTTTCTTTTGTATAGACATTGCAGTCCTTAAACTGCTGCTGAATTTCAGGTCTGACGATTCCCGTATCCACAGTTCCCATCAGAAATTCCTCCTGACCGACAAACTGGTGACACGGATAAAAATCCCCCCAGGGCGTCACTGCCAGATATTCGCAGCCCGACCCGCAGCCGGATAAGCGCTTCGCTACACAGGGGCCGCCTTCCAAATCAATCATAAAGTGAAAGAAATTGACCGGTTTTCCGGCTTTTCTCCGCTCCAGCAGCGCTTTCGCAAGGCGGTCATATTCCTGCTCGATCGCAGGAATATCTTCTTCACGGATCGCATAATCTTCATTCTCGTCGGCAACGACCGGCTCAACCGAAATCTGTTCAAATCCCAGATCTGCAAAGTGCAGCACGTCCTCGGCAAAATCAAGGTTATATCTGGTAAACGTTCCCCGCACATAATAATTCATCTGATCTCTGCTATCGGCGGCATGCCGGAATTTCGGAACGATCTCATCGTAACTGCCCTGACCGCCGCGGTGCGGGCGCATACGGTCGTTCACTTCTTTTCTCCCGTCCAGACTTAAAACAAGATTTCCCATTTCCTGATTGATAAACGCAAGCTTTTCATCATCCAAAAGGACGCCATTCGTCGTCATGGTAAAGCGAAACCGTTTATTATGTTCTTTTTCAATACCTCTTCCGTAAAGAACCAGCTCTTTTACCACATCCCAGTTCATGAGCGGCTCCCCGCCAAAAAAGTCCACTTCCAGATTCACTCTGTTCCCTGAGTTCGCCACTAAAAAATCAAGCGCCTTTTTCCCGACCTCAAAGCTCATGAGCGCCCGTCTGCCGTGGTATTCCCCCTCCTCTGCAAAACAGTAACGGCATGCCAGATTACAGTCATGCGCAATATGCAGACAGAGTGCCTTAACGACGGTCTCCCTCTTTTTCATGGAATCGATATACGGCTCGTAAATATCCTCCGTATAGAGCATGTCCGCTTCTTTTAAGGATAAAAGCTCCCCGACTGCCTCCGCAGTTTGCTCACGCGTATAAGACGCCATGCGCCCGCCTGCGTCCTGTTCCATGATATGGTCAGTGATCTCCGCTTCTTTAGCCAAACCCGCACGAAGTGCCTCCTCCACGGGCTTTACCAGTTCATAAACAAGTTCGTCCACAAGATGTACGGACCCGCTGTTGACGTCCAAAACAATATGATAGCCGTTATTTGTATACTGATGTACCACTTGTATCCAGCCTTTCTGCTTTCTGTATTTCTCTCAGCCCTAACGCGCCGGATATGGTTTTCACAAACTGTTTCCGCCGGATTGTGTATGTTCTTTCCTCCATCTGCGCGCTACTTTGATTCTTTGCACAAACGCACAATAAGCAGCGACTGTCATCGCTGCTTACAATAGCGCCTATTCTGTCAATGCTTTATTTTGCCTGCTCACAGGTCTGGTTTCCCACCGTGCAGGAAGTCTTGCATGCAGACTGGCAGGAAGTCTGGCACTCGCCGCATCCGCCCTTCTTCATGGATTTCTTCAGATCTCTTGTGTTCAATGTCTTAATGTGCTTCATCATCAATACCTATGCCTTTCCGTAACCCGCCGCTTCCAATTATGTAATAAACCATGCAGCCGGCACAAATCATCTGCTTATAACAGTTCGTAGTATATCACAGATTTCTTCCCGTTTCAACAAAAATTTGCGCCACTGTTCCGTCCATCAATCTGTTTACACATTTGCACCGCAATCAGCTTACGCCAGCATGCCCCCCAGCATGCCGCTTCCCGTGCAAAGTAAAAATGTCGTCACAAGATTTGACCCAAAGTCCGAAACAGACCGGCGAACGGCAAACGTCATGATCAGGAGCACGGTAAAATACAGGGCGCCCTGCAAAAGCCCCCATAAATACTTTTTATTTCCCGCCTTTTTTCCCGCAATAAAGCCGGATATCAGTGCGGATACCACATAAATGACAATGATCCCGATTGAGACGACCTGCTCCGAGAGCTTCATTTTGTATAATAAACCTGCCAAAAGCAGCAGCATCGCTCCCGTGATCAGATAGCCGAACAATAAACATTGCAGCACACGCACAACGGGCGGACGCGGAAGTTTCATTTCTTCTCTCATGCGCATTGGTTGTTCCATATCTATATCCCCCTTTCCTCTATAACTATATATATTCCCCATGTATTCAAAACTTGACAAGCAGTTTATAACATTGTATATATTATTTTAGAATTATATCATTCTTCGCACATACAGGTGCAGATAGGAGACTTATGCCCCCCCTCGAATCAATCGACCCCACGGTCACGTTCATTAAGTTATTCGTATTGTTTATTCTTCTGTTTTTATCCTCGTTTTTCTCATCGGCAGAAACTGCATTTTCCACCGTAAGCCGCATACGCATACGCACATTGTGCGAAGAGGGCGACAAACGCGCACTCACTGCACAGAGTGTATTGGACCGCTATAGCAAAATGCTCAGCGCGATTTTAATCGGCAACAACATCGTCAACCTGAGTGCTTCTTCCCTGACGACAACACTTGCAACCGATCTGTTCGGCAGCGTGGCTGTCGGCATCGCAACCGGCGTGCTGACTGTACTTGTTCTTTTATTCGGGGAAATCGTACCGAAAACGAAAGCCATGAGCCGCGCGGAAAAAATGGTTCTTTCTTATGCAAAGATTATTACCCTGCTGATGTGGATTCTTACTCCGGTCATTTTCATTATTGATAAGATGTCAAATGCGCTGCTGCGTCTGTCCCATATCGATCCGAACCAAAAGATCGCGGCACTCACCGAGAGCGATCTTCATACGCTGATCGATGTCAGCCATGAAGACGGCGTGATCGAGAGCGAAGAAAAGGAAATGATACACAATGTGTTTGATTTCTCTGATTCTGTCGCAAAGGATATCATGATCCCGCGCATCAATATGACCACCATTTCTTTAAGCGCCGGCTACCGCGACGTACTGCGGGTCTTTCAGGATTCCATGTACACCCGTATTCCGGTCTTTGACGACGACCCCGATTACATCATCGGTATCATCAATATCAAAGATTTCCTTCTTCTGACCAATAAAAGCGCATTTCATGTGCAGGACATCCTGCGCGAAGTGCACTATACTTATGAATACAAGAACACCTCCGATCTGATGCTCGAAATGCGCGAAAAAGGGTCTGCCGTATCCATGGTGCAAAACGAATACGGCGCAACAGCAGGCATGATCACATTTGAGGATCTTCTGGAGGAAATCGTCGGCGAGATCCGCGACGAGTATGATGAGGATGAAAAAGAACTGATACAGGCGTTAAACGACGGGGAATATCTGATCGAAGGGAGCATGAAACTCGACGATATCAATGATGCGCTCTCCCTGCATTTAGAAAGCGAAGACTATGATTCCATCGGCGGCATGATCATCGATAAGCTGGAACGCCTGCCAAAGCGCATGGACCGCGTGACCTTGGAGAACGGTACGGTGCTGGAAGCATCGCAGGTCCGCAGAAACCGGATTGAAAAAGTAAAGCTGACACTGCCAAAGGCAGATGAAACCGCCGACATTGCAGAAAGCGAAAAATAAGACAGGACGTCGCAAAAAAAAACAGGGCTTACAACAACCCTGTTTTTTTTGCGACACGAATCAGCATTGTTCCCTTCGGAATTGAACGCAGCTCGCGTTCCCCGACGCCCCCGATCTTGAGCAGCACAATGAAATAAACACACACTGCTATGCAGATGGCTGACAACAGACAGACCGCATTACTCTTTACAAGCTGATACATTCCATGATACACACCCCATGCCGCGGCTCCCATGACTGCTGCGGCAACGGATGGCATCACAAAGGTGTGTTTGATCTCCTGACGATAATGCAGCAGTTTTCTAAGGCTTTTCCCGTTTAAGAACACGATCAGTCCGGAATAGAGGATCGACGCGATCACAAGCGCATACAGATTCCAGTTCGTGCCGATCAGCAAAAGCGCAAGTACAATGCCTTGAATGACAAGCGCGATGCTTGCATGGATGACCGGTTTTACCACCTTCCCGATTCCCTGCAGAACGCCGTTCGTGATCGTGGAAACGCTAAAAAGAACAACCGTTATCGAAAGCCAGCGCAACAGGCTGGACGCCATGGCTAGCGACGCTCTCTGCGGAAACAATAATTGTGTGATGGGTCTTGCAAGTACGAACAAACCGACCGTGGATGGAATTGCCACCAGCATGGTGACGCGGATGGACAGATCAAGCTTTCTGTGAATCTCTTTCATGTTACGCTTCGCATATTCTGACGAGATTGCCGGAATCATGACCGAACTCATCGCCGCCGCGATCGCGATAGGCACATTGACAATGATCGTCGCCTTACCCGAATAAACGCCATACATCGTGGAGGATTCTGCCTCGGATACTCCCTGCATGCCGCGCAGGACCGCAAAATAAATGCTTTGATTGAGCGTCGTGCTGAAATTATAGATCAAATTGCTGACCAGGATCGGCGTTACCATAAGCAGCATCAATTTGAAGATCTGTCCGTACGGAAGCGCTGCCCCCGTCTTGTCCCGCCGCATGTCCTTCTTAATGGATCTGCGGTTTAGGGCATAGACCCATGCCATAAACAGCATGGCAACAAGCACGCCGCATCCGGTTCCAAGCGCGCTTCCTGCCGCGCCTAAGATCGCGCGCTGCGTATCCGTACCGCGCGCCGCCGATTCACCAAGCATATACGCCGAGCCCGTCTGAAGCACGCTTCCCGCCGCATAAGCCGCCTCTCTTGACGCCTCCGTCATGCCCGGAACCGTTCTTGTAAAAAAATAAGCCGCGCCGATGCTGACGCCGGCATTCAGGATCTGTTCAAAAATCTGTGAGACCGAAGTCGGCGTCATCGTATGATGCGCCTGAAAATAACCGCGCAGCGCGCCGAGCGGTCCAAAGATCAGAATCGTCGGCGCAAAGACCCTTAACACGACGGCAGCATTCGGCCCGACCAGCTTATCGGCAAAAAAGTACAGCACTGCTGCTGCCGCCGTCCCCAGTATCATGACATACCACAGCGCACAGATAAAGACCCTGTGCGCGTTTTTATACTGCCCAAGTGCAAGTTTTTCAGCGATCAGCTTGGAAACAGCCGCCGGAATATTATAAGAGGAAAGCATGAGAATGATGATATAGATATTATAGGCAACACTATAATAGCCGTTTCCCTCGTCTCCGATCAGAGAGGTCAGCGGGCTCCGGTACAAGAGTCCTATAATCTTAACAAGGATTCCTGCTGCTGCAAGAACCCCTGCCTGTTTTACGATGCTTCCCGTTTTTTTCGCCATGTTTACACTCCGGGATTCCACTCTGTGGAATTTCAAATGTGAAGAAAAAAAGTTCAGCCCTTGTTATGAGCAATAGAAACTCTTCTCTTGCCATAGTCCTAATGAAAAACGCCTGCTCTTGGCGTTTTTCAAGTGTGAGACACAGAGTTTCCAAACCCTGTTAAAGAATGCCTGTTCTTAAAGGCATTCTTATGAAAACAATTTAGTTGTTCTCAGGCGGCGTATTCTGACGCCTTAGAACATCTTTGCTTTCTTTAGAGCTGTGCTTCCACAAATATATTATAGATTGCCTTGATCGCGGCTTCAAAATCTTCGTTCTTAACGCCAATGATGATATTCAGCTCGCTGGAACCCTGATCGATCATTTTTACGTTGACGTTGACATGCGCCAGCGCGGAGAAAATGCGTCCGGCAGTGCCTCTCGTCGCTTTCATGCCGCGTCCCACAACAGCGATCAGCGCTAAGTCCGACTCCATTTCAATCGTATCGGGCTGCGCAAGCTTATGAATCCCTGCCAGCACCTTCTGTTCTTTCTCTACGAATTCGGACTGATGTACAAACACTGTCATAGTATCAATGCCGGACGGAATATGCTCAAACGAAATTCCGTTCTTTTCAAACACTTCAAGAACTTTGCGGCCGAAACCGACCTCGGAGTTCATCATCGCTTTTTCAATATTGATAGAACAGAAGCCCTTCTTGCCCGCAATGCCGGTGATGACATAATCAGGCTTCTGACAAGTGCTCTCCACAATCCATGTACCGCGGTCTTCCGGCCGGTTCGTGTTCCGGATATTGATCGGAATGCCCGCCCTTCGCACGGGAAAAATCGCATCTTCATGCAGCACGCCCGCACCCATATAGGACAACTCCCTCAATTCCCTGTAAGTGATCGTATCGATTGCCTGCGGGTCGTTGATGATACGCGGATCCGCAATCAGAAAACCTGACACATCCGTCCAGTTCTCATACACATCCGCACGCGCCGCACGCGCGACGATCGAGCCTGTAATGTCGGAGCCGCCGCGTGAAAATGTCTTGATCGTCTTATCCGGCAGCGCCCCGTAAAAGCCCGGTACAACTGCACGTCCCTCTTTTGAGAGACGCTTCGAAAGCACGGCGTCGGTCTTTTCGGCGTCAAAATTTCCCTTTTTATCAAAGCAGATCACTTCAGCGGCATCAATAAACGGATAGCCAAGATATTCCGCCATGATGATCCCGTTTAAGTATTCCCCGCGGCTTGCCGCATAATCGCTTCCTGCCTTCTCACTGAAATTCTTTTTGATCTTTTCAAATTCTTCCCGCAGGGAAAGCGTTAAGTGAAGCCCGTCTATGATCTCCTGATACCGCGCTTCAATGCGTGCAAGACGAACCGAGAAATCCTTTCCGCGTGACGCCGTCTCATAACAGGCGTACAACATATCCGTTACCTTTGTGTCGGACGAGTTGCGTTTTCCGGGTGCGGACGGAACAACAAAGATCCTGTCCTTATCCTCGCGTATGATTGCCCCCGCCTTCTCAAACTGTTCCGCACTCGCAAGTGAGCTTCCACCAAATTTTGCTACCTTGACCATATGAATTCCATGCCTTTCCTTTTATACTGACTGCCGCTTACGCACTTACGAAATACCTGCGGCGTCTGCCCCTTCCCGGCTTCTTCCTTATTCTCCAAACAGCTTTTCGATCATTTCATAACCATGCATCACTTCGTTACCGCTGCGCAATGCCTCTTCTTCATTATAGTTCCACGTATGTGTCTGTATGCACCCGCTGTCATACAGCAGATACGGCACGGCGTCCGCCGTATGCGTCCGCACACGGATCGGCGTCGGATGGTCAGGCAGCACAAGCATGCGGTATGCTTCTCCTGCTTTGTCAAGCCCTTCCGCGATCAATGCTGTTACACGCTTATCCAAATATTCGATCGCCTGCACTTTCTTTTTGACGCTGCCCTGATGCCCCATTTCGTCGGGCGCCTCTAAATGTACATAGGCAAAATCGTAACCGTCTTTCACAAGCGCTTTGACTGCGGCTTCCGCCTTTCCTTCCCAGTTCGTATGAAGACCGCCGTTTGCGCCCTCAACCTCAATATTGTCCATGCCGGCGCCGACTGCAATTCCTTTTAAGAGATCGACCGCAGAGATCATAACACCCTTCTTTCCGGTCTTTTCAAAAAAAGAAGACAGCTTCGGACGCGTACCTGCGCCCCAGAACCAACAGCAATTGGCAGGCGGGAGCCCTTTCTTTTTCCTCTCAATATTCAGCGGATGTCTGGTAAGGATCTCGTAGCTTTTCCGCATCATTTCCCGTAGCACGGCATCTTTGGGCAGATTCGGTCCGATCTTCTGCGTCAGCACATCATGCGGCTGCACCAGATCGATCACCTTTCCCATTTTCCAGATCATACAATGCCGGTAGCTCGTTCCGACATAAAAGCGGTACATCTCATCTTCGAGCTCTCTTCGCACGGCCTCAAGCAGTACGGCACAGTCCCCGGTACTGATCTCCCCTGAACTGTGATCTAGGATCACCTGTTCTTCAAACGGAACATTGTCCTCGGACAGCGTAACGATATTACAGCGCAGCGCAATATCCGTCTCTTCCATCGGCACGCCGATACTTAATGCCTCAAGCGGTGATCTCCCCGAATAATAGCGCTTGGGGTCGTAGCCCAGCACGGACAGATTCGCCGTATCGGAGCCGGGCTTCATCCCCTCCGGTATCGTATGCACAATACCGATCTCCGAGCATTTGCTCAATCGGTCAAACGTCGGCGTATCCGCATAAGCAAGCGGTGTTTTACCGCTAAGCTCCTCTATTGGCTCGTCAGCCATTCCGTCTCCAAGAACGATCACATATTTCATTGGCTTTTACCATGCCTTTCCGCATAAATCCTGAACTTCCACAATTCCAACAGCGTCAACCCTCTACCCGGATCATGCCGAGAATGCCTTCTATGGACTGTTCCCGAAGATGGAATTCTTTCTCGGTCATCACGTCTGTGATAAATCCAAATTCCCCCGGCAGCTCCGCAACCTCGATCTTCTCGATCATACCGAATGCCAGACGGATGCTTGCAAGCGCATCTGCCTTTGCGCGTACAAAAAATCTCTTCGATGTCTCATCCACATGCTTCATCGCCATTTTTTCATCCGTCCAGTATACACGCAGATTTCGCTGTAAATTTCTGGCACACTCCATCACATCGGAAACAACTGCGCTTGCTGTCGGCAGTTTACCGGCTCCCCTGCCATAAAACATGGCATCATCCAACATATTTCCATGTACCAGAATACCATTAAACACATCGTTTACGGCAAACAGCGGATGACTCTCGCTGATCATAAACGGTGCGACCATCGCAAGCAGTCCGCCGTCTACATCCTTGCTCATCGCCAGCAGTTTGATACTCATGTTCAGTTGTCTGGCATATTTGAAATCTTTATCGGTGATCTTCGTGATTCCCTCCGTATAGATATCCTGATAATCAACAGTCTTTCCGCACATCAGGGATGAAAGGATCGCGATCTTACGGCAGGCATCATATCCCTCAACATCTGCCGCAGGATTCTTCTCCGCATAGCCCTTTTCCTGCGCCTCTTTCAGGACCTCCTCATAAGAGCATCCTTCTTTTGCCATTTTCGTCAGCATATAGTTTGTCGTGCCGTTCATAATGCCTGTGATCGCTTCTATTTTTTCAGGCGTCAAAGAATGATTTAACGGACGGATGATCGGAATACCGCCGCCGACACTCGCCTCGAACATGTAATTGACATTTTGCTTTCTGGCAACTTCTAAAAGCTCCGCTCCATGTGCCGCGACAAGCTCCTTGTTGGAAGTACACACACTTTTTCCTGCAAGCAGCGCCTTTTTACTGAATGTATAGGCGGGTTCCACACCCCCCATCGTCTCGCAGACAATGTTGATCTCCGGATCCTCCAATATCACATTCACATCATGCACAAGCTTATCTTCCATCGGATCCCCCGGAAAATCGCGAAGATCAAGCACATATTTCACCTCGATCTCCTGATCGATCTTTTTTTCGATCAGCTTCTCATTTTCCTGAATGACTGTAACAACTCCGCTCCCGATATTGCCATAACCGAGCACCGCCACCTTTACCATGATCGTTCCTCCTGATTTTTCTTTCTCTGCGGGTATCAACCCATTCCCATATCCGTCATCCTTTGTGACCTTGCTTACCTCCGGCAAGGGCGCCCTCTTTCGCAAACGCCGTCCTGACGCGTGTGATATGCGTGATATGCGTGCATATCATGCATATCATGCATATCATGCATATCACACATACCATTCATATCACTCAAATCATGTATATCATGTCTCCCGCGCAAGGATCTTGACGTGACGCACGCCTTGCTGCTGCTCCATGATACTGACCATACGCGATACGTCTCCCGTCGTCTTTAAGATCTGAACACTCAGCGAAAGCGAGGCAACTCCGTTGATTGGGATACTTTGGTGTATCGTCAGAATATTGGCTCCGAACTCACCAACGATTCCCAACAGATGGGACAAGCGTCCCGGCTCGTCATCCATCTGGAAGGTCAGTGTGATCGTGGTCCCCTCTGCCGTATCATGAAATGGGAAAATATCATCTTTGTACTTATAAAAAGAACTGCGGCTGATACCAAGAAGATCGACCGCCTCCTGTACGGATTCGACTTTCTCTGAATCAATCAGACGCTTCGCTTCCACTACTTTGAGCAGAATTTCGGGCAGTGCCCGCTTTTTTACGACATAATAACCGGCTGTTTCCGTCATTCCTACACCCCTGCATATCGCAAGCTGCTTGCCACAGCACCTTTTTGTTTTTGTGTCGCGGACAAATGTTTGCCGACGTGAAACAGTCTATCATAATTGACAAAATTATGCAACTGTTTTTGTTGATTTTGGCAGTAATTCTGGCAGTAATCTAAGTGGAATGAAGTACCATACAGAGATCTGTCTTAACTGTTACGGAAGGAAACCTTACCGCACGGCTTGCTCTCAGGACAATGCCCGATCAGTTGGCACTTCGGCACGAACAAATGTTCCGTCACCCATGCCCATTCCTCCGAATAATCATTCAGCGCTTTTTCCATATCCTCAAACAGCTCCCGGTATTCCCAATACGCCCGGTAACACTTTCTCTGATGGCTCATATCGACCAGACTGCGCAGATTCCGCCTGTCCACGATCTTCGTTGTCATACCGAGCGGCAGACCGTTCGCAACGTCCTCCTTCGGAATACCATAATCGTTTTCCAGCGAAGAAAGCTCCGTTCTGATATGTTCCATGAGCCCGTCCCATTTTACCTTTGCCGCTCCATTGTCCGCGATCGTCTTCGGCGTCACATAGGAAAAACCGTTCTTCGAATAATTGATATATCTTGTGGAGGCCTGCAGGCGCGTCGGCAGGGCGCCGATATGCGTGTACCATTCGCGGATGACTCTGGCAGAATAACCGTCGAGTATCATTTCCACATTCACATATTCCATGACCCTTCCATGACCCGACTTAATACAGTTCATGCCGCGCTTATAATTCTTTTCGTCATCCGTGATATCCGAATTCCAGCAAACGCCTGCGCGAACGCCCATCAGCGTGATCGGATTTTTCGTTGTTTCCGGTAAGATCGTGATCGTCCCCATCTTTAATTCCTTTCTCTCACTATACAACTTAAAACAATTCTTTTTTTATCTGCCCCCAGCTCAAAAAAACAAGACTGCACGGCACAGGCTTGTCCGCGCAGACGCTGACCGCATAGCCGTCCTCCGTCATACATGACCATAGATGCGCGCTGCCCTGAGCCGTCTGCAATAAATGCAGTTTCGCATCATTCTCCGGCTGACTGTTCGGCGAAACAGCTTCCGCTGTCTGCAACAAATGCGGTTTCATCATATCATCCTCAGACTCACGATCCGGCGAAACAACTTCCGCCGTCTGCAATAAACGCGGTTCCAGAATGCCATCCTCAGGATCACGATCCGGCGAAACAGCTTTCGCTTCCTGCCCTGCCGTGTCAAGCAGGCGCGGATCGCCGCCAAGACCGCTGCCCAAATATTTCGCAAGGCTTTCCTTCCTGCTCCAGATCAGGCAGAAATCCTCGCCTGCCCGAATCTGTTCCCTCTCTCCCGCAGAGCAAAAACGTTCGGCTGCCCCGCCGCGCACCGCGCGCGGCTCCTGAATGTCCAGCCCGAGCGCATTTTCCGTCTCTGTTCCGAGCACGCACGCCGCATAGCGACCGGAATGCGACAGGCTAAACGGCATCTTCTCACCAAAGAAGCATGGCTTCCCGCTTTCATTCCGCATGATCTTCGGCAGCGCCCGCTCCCCGAATTGCTTTCTCCATGCGTAGGAAAGTATCATTCCCGCACCAAAGGAGCGCCGTTTGTCTGCGCTCCTTTGATACCTTGCGATCCTTTTTCTCCTGTCCTCATCCAATACATGCTCATATTTCGTGATCTCATGTTCCGGTATGGACAGGAGTTCCAGCAGATAAACTTTCATGCGTCACCGTCATTCTTTATTGTCAGCAGACGGCAGAATACCGATCCCAAGCTCTTCAAGCTGTTTTTCTGATACGACGTCCGGCGCCTCGCTCATCAGACAGGACGCGTCCTTCACCTTCGGGAATGCAATCACCTCACGGATATTATCCGCATGGACGAGCAGCATGACAAAACGGTCCAGACCATACGCAAGCCCTGCATGAGGCGGTACGCCGTACTGAAATGCGCTCAACAGGAAACCGAACTGGCTCCACGCCTGCTCCTTTGTAAAACCAAGCACCTCAAACATCTTCTCCTGAATCTCATTCTGATGGATCCTGACAGACCCGCCGCCGAGCTCCACGCCGTTTAAGACAATGTCATACGCCTTGGCGCGCACGCGTCCGGGGGCGGAATCAATGTATTCCCAGTCCTCCTCCATCGGCATCGTGAACGGATGGTGCATCGCCATGAAGCGGTTTTCCTCATCGCTCCACTCAAGCAGCGGAAATTCCGTGATCCAGAGAAAATCAAACCGATTCTCATCGATCAGCCCAAGCTGATGCCCGAGCTCTAACCGGAGCTGTCCGAGCACGTTCCATACGATCTTATTTTTATCAGCCGCAAACAGCAGCAGATCGCCCTTCTCGCCGCCCATTGCCTGCACAAGCGCCTCCAACTGCTCCTGCGTCATAAACTTGGCAAACGAAGACTTATAGCTGCCGTCTTCCTCAATACATAAATAAGCAAGTCCCTTCGCACCGCTGCCCTTTGCCATATCGACAAGCGCGTCGATCTTCTTGCGCGGCATCGCCGCCTGCCCTTTCACGCATAATCCGCGGACGGAACCGCCGCTTTCCAGTGCGGACGTAAACACGCCGAACCCGCATCCTTTGACAACCTCCGACACATCGGTCAGCTCCATGCCGAAACGGGTGTCCGGCTTATCCGAACCAAAGCGGTTCATCGCATCGATCCATTTCATACGCGGCAGCGGAAGGGAAACCTCATGCCCGACCGCCTCCCGGCACACCGTCTGAATCAACCGTTCATTGACTTCTAAAACATCATCCACATCGACAAACGAGAACTCCATATCCGCCTGCGTAAATTCCGGCTGCCTGTCCGCGCGCAAGTCCTCATCGCGGAAGCATCTCGCGATCTGAAAATACCGGTCAAACCCCGAACACATGAGAAGTTGCTTAAAAAGCTGCGGGGACTGCGGAAGCGCGTAAAAAGAACCCGGATGCACACGGCTCGGCACAAGGTAATCCCTTGCGCCCTCCGGCGTCGATTTGCATAAGACCGGCGTCTCCACCTCCACAAACCCCTCTTTCGCCATGAAGTTCCGCATCGTCGTCACGATCCGGCTGCGCAGCATGAGCTTTTCCTGTAAGTCGGGTCTTCTCAAGTCAAGATAACGATACTTTAAGCGGATCTCCTCTTTCGTCTTAGAATCCGCCTCAATCGGGAACGGCGGCGTTTCCGACTCCGAAAGGATCCGCACCTCTTTCGCGCGCACCTCAATCTCCCCGGTTGCGAGGTTCTCATTGACCGCACCCGCTCGCTTTTCGACCCTGCCGACAACGGCAATGACAAATTCGCTGCGCATGCGCTCCGCCTTCGCAAAGCTTTCGCTGCCGCAGTCGCTCTCCTCAAAAATGATCTGCAAGATCCCTGAGCGGTCACGCAGGTCCACAAAAATAATGCCGCCCTTATTTCTCTGCTTCTGCACCCATCCCATAACGGTCACGGTCTCTCCGGCGTTTCCCGTATTTAATTCCGCACAGCGGTGCGTGCGCTTCCATCCCTTTAATGTCTCAGCCATGTCGATAACCTCTTTTCTTTTTCTCTCTTTTCGGACTCGTGTTTCCAATCACTTTTATACTAAAGCTGCCAATCCGTAAACTCTATTGATCTCCTGATCCTATGCCTCTCTTCTGATCCGGTATCTTTGTACGATAGGTTAATGCCGATACCTTTGTCGGTGAATATTTGCAATATCGATATCGTCCATGACCTTTTTGAGCCACTTCTCATAGTTGGACTCCCTAAGAAACCAATCCAACGAGCCGCTTCCGTTAATATCAGAATGATACAGGTTAAGTTCATTGATAACAGGCGCATGATCACTGTAACGGATTTGTGTAAAACTCCTGAATCTGTGTATATCCCTGCTCCGCAAGCTGTTCTTTCTGGAACTTTTTATTTTTATTCATGCGCGCGACAAGCACCTGTACACCGCTCTCCCGCTGTTTCTGTGCCTGTGCGATGACTTCGCAGAGGCGTTCTGTCGGCAGTCCTTTTTCAATGAGATACGCTTCTTTTTTTAGATTCGGAACGGTAAATCCCTTTTCCGTCAGGATCAGGATGATACGCTCAAACCCGATGGAAAAGCCGCACGCCGGTACATCGTTACCGGTAAATTTCCCGACCATCTTATCATAGCGCCCGCCGCCCCCGCAGCTGATGCCAAGCTCCGGCATCGCGATCTCAAAAATCGTTCCGGTATAGTAGGACATGCCGCGCACGAGCGTCGGATCAAACACCAGCTCAAAATCGGAGCATTTTGTCGCGCCGACTCCGGCAATGATCTCCGTTAAGTTCCCTGCAACTTCAGACTCCATAAAGCCGCCAAGTGTTTCCGTCAGATAGGCGATCCCGTCCGGCGCCTGCTTTAGTCCTTCAAACAGCGCCATGTAACGTTCGGCGCTTTCTTTGGAAAAGCCGCTTTCCACAAGCTCCGATGCAACGCCGTCCGCGCCGATTTTATCCATCTTATCTAAAATAATAAAGACCTGATCGTAGGTATCTTCCGGAAAGCCGCTGTATGCCGCCATCGCCTTTAAGATGCGGCGGTCGTTGATACGGATCTGGAATCCCCGGAAACCGAGTTTTCCGAGCGTTGTTGTCGTCGCAAGGATCAGTTCGATCTCCGCCAAGTTCGTCGGCTCGCCCAAAATATCAATATCACACTGCATGAACTGGCGGTAGCGCCCTTTCTGCGGTCTGTCCGCACGCCACACGTTCCCGATCTGCAGTGCCTTAAACGGGGAGGGAAGCTCATTGGTATGGTTGGAATAGTAGCGCACGAGCGGCACAGTCAGATCGTAGCGCAAACCGCCGTCCGCAAGATCGAAATCTGCTGCAAAAGCTGCGCCGTCCCGTGGTGCGTCGTTCGTTTGTGCGCCATCCTGCTCTTTCCCCATCTGCCCACTCCCGCACTTAAGCGCCGCAGCAAGCTTTTCCCCGCGCTTTAGAATCTTAAATATTAGTTTTTCATTTTCACCGCCCTGTTTATTGGTCAGATTTTCAATATGCTCCACGCAGGGCGTCTCAATCGAAGTAAATCCGAATTTCGCATAAGTTTCCTTGATCACGCCAATCACATAATCCCTGACCTGCATTTCCGCAGGCAGAATATCTCTCATACCCGTTACCGGCTTTTTACTGAGTGCCATTCCCTTACCTGTCCTTTCTATGCCCGTAAACTTTTGTCTGACGGCAGTATTATTCTTCTTTCAGACGCAGTGCTTGTCAATCTTTCAGGAAACGCTGATGAAAGCGCTCCCTTGATTCTACACTTTTTTTAATCGTGAAGCAAGCCCATATGATCAAAGACCGGATACAAATAGCTCGCACCGAACGTGCCGAGCATCTTCGGTCCGTCAACATCACGCCCCTGCGCGCGTATGACGATCAGGCTTTTTAAGGACAACTTCACGGTCGAACGCGTGATGGACTTAGATTTGCGGTTCACGAAAATCTCATTTCCTTTGACGCCATAACAATATTCCAACCCTTTCGCTGTCGTAAAGTCCTTTCCCTGAAACATCCGTATCAGCTCCCACACCGGACGCTCCATTTCCTGTAACTTCTGCTCGTCCGAAAGCGATTTGTCTTTTAGCAGAGCACGGAGCTCTCGTATAAATTGTTCCTGCTCTGCGCCTCCCTGTGCCGCAAACAGTGGCAGTATACTTTCTTCCGTATTCTGTTCCCCTTTCTCCTGTGCCGGAAACTGTCTGTTCTCTTCTGTATTCTTTTTCTCCATGCGTCCCAAAGTCTCCTCTCCGCACCGGCACTCCATGCCGCCAATCACCGGTATGCCTGACCGTCATCCGGCTTTTCCCAATAACTCCTGTTTTTCCATTGTGACGTTCTTTAAGAACCATCATATTTTTGTATGGTAAAAAAGTCAACACAAAACTGGAAACCATAACGATCCGCGGCACAAACCCCATACACACATAAGTCTGATCCAAAAAGGGCGCTTCCGGACGCATGCCCGGAAGTGCCCTCTCCTGCGATTTTATAATATGAATCTTCCTCTGCGAAAATCCTGCTTGTCTCTATTTTTCGTAAACTTCTTTCCACTCCACGTTCGTCTTTTTGCCAATGCTATGATAGTAAACAAGCAGCATAAAGATTGCGGCAAGCGCAAGATATCTGCGCATGAGTTTTCCTTTCTTCGCCCACACGATCAGCTTGGAAACAAGTTCTTTTTTCGTCTCCTCCGACATTCCTCTTCTGCGGTCTGCAAAGTAGGCAAGAAGGTATGTAAAGCCCGCTATCATGGAAAGCGTCGCATACAGTTGGATTGGCGATACTTCCCCTGTCTTCGGTTCGTCGTCTTTTCCGCCTCCCGCCGCAGTGCCCGTTCCGGCAGTGCTTTGCTCCTCCGTTCCGGTTTGATTCATGCCGCTCTCATCATCTGCTTCCTTGTCCAGAAAAACAAGAACATATGTGGAGAAGCGGTCTGTCTCAATCGTGACCGTATCGGCTTGATCATCAAGATCGGGCAGAATCTGCGTCTGTCCGTCATGAACGCGCAGGATCGCAAACTGCCGTATCTGCGGCGTTTCGGCATCCGCGGCATCTGTGCCGCCGTCTGCATGTCCGGCATTTCCTGCATTTGAGCCGTTTGTATCCGAAAGCCGCAGGCTTTCCGGTATTTCAAGCGTAATTCTGATCTTTCCTGTCGTCTCCGTGATCTGCGTGCGGCTCTGTCCAACCAGTTTATACAGACTGATATCCAAATACTGTCCGACCGTATAGCCTTGGAGGTTTGCCTCGACGACAGCCTTCTCGGACGCGCTGACACGAGCCGATGCGTCTTCCACATGCAGAATGATCCTGATGTCCGTTCCGTCCTGCGCCTGCTGCTTCTCTTCTGCCGTCAGCGAAGAATCCGCCAATTCCTCCGCAGGCGTTGCAAATCCCGCCTCCGGCGTGCTGTCCTGTGTAATGACCTCCGCTATGATATTTCCGTTATTGCCGCCGATCCCTCCGGTGTTTCCCGTACCGCCGTTACCCGCACTGCCGCCGTTTCCGGTACTTCCGCCTGCATTACCGTTTCCGGTGTTACCGTCGGAGCTGCCTGAATTTCCTCCGCTCGTATCGGGAAGCTTCGCGATCGGCTTGTCGATCGTCACGTTTTCCGTTGCGCTTCCGCTTGCAACGGAGATGTTTCCGCCGATACTTCCTGCCGCGCCTGAGGTTGCGTTCGTCTTATTGAAACTGCTCACCGTTGCAGTCACGTCGCTTCCGATCCCCGCATCACGCAATGCCTCGTCGATCTTGTCCTGAATCTCCTGCTTCGTCGTGTCGTTCGTCGCTGTATAGTTCGACAGCACGTCTTCCACGACTTTCTTCGCGTCCGCAACTTTCTCCGCGTCCGTCTTCGGCAGCTTCGCGATCGGCTTGTCGATCGTGACGTTCTCCGTTGCGCTTCCGCTTGCAATCGTTACCGTTCCGCCGATGCTTCCTGTCATGCTTGTAGTCGCGTTCTCCTTTCCAAAATCTCCCACTGTCACAGTCACGTCGCTTCCGATCCCCGCGTCGCGCAATGCCTCGTCGATCTTGTCCTGAATCTCCTGCTTCGTCGTGTCGTTCGTCGCTGTCAGGTTTGACAGCACCTGATCCACGACTTTCTTTGCATCCGCAACTTTTTCCGCATCCGTCTTCGGCAGCTTTGCGATCGGCTTGTCGATCGTCACATCCCCCGTTGCGCTTCCGCTTGCGATCGTTACCTTTCCGCTGACGCTTCCTGCCGCGCCTGACGTTGCATCCGTCTTACTAAAGTCTCCCACGCTCACGGTCACATCGCTTCCGATCCCCGCCTCCTGCAGCGCCTTGTTGATCTCGTTTTGAATCTCCTGTTTTGTCGTACTGTTCGTTGCCGTAAGTCCTGACAGCACTTCCTCTACGACTTTCTTTGCATCCGCAACTTTTTCCGCATCCGTCTTCGGCAGCTTTGCGATCGGCTTGTCGATCGTCACATCCCCCGTTGCGCTTCCGCTTGCGATCGTTACCTTTCCGCTGACGCTTCCTGCCGCGCCTGACGTTGCATCCGTCTTACTAAAGTCTCCCACGCTCACGGTCACATCGCTTCCGATCCCCGCCTCCTGCAGCGCCTTGTTGATCTCGTTTTGAATCTCCTGTTTTGTCGTACTGTTCGTTGCCGTAAGTCCTGACAGCACTTCCTCTACGACTTTCTTTGCGTCTGCAACTTTCTCCGCGTCTGTCTTCGGCAGCTTCGCGATCGGCTTGTCGATCGTCACATCTTCCGTCGCGCTTCCGCTTGCAATCGTTACCTTTCCGCTAACGCTTCCTGTCGCGCTTGTAGTCGCGTTCGTCTTATCAAAATCTCCCACTGTCACAGTCACGTCGCTTCCGATCCCCGCGTCCCTCAGCGCCTCGTTGATCTGATCCTGAATCTCCTGTTTTGTCGTGTCGTTCGTCACCGTCAAATTTAACAGTACTTCCTCTACGATCTTTTTCGCTTCCTCCACTTTCTCTGCGTCTGATATCACAGTCACCAAATCATTACCTGACACGCCAAGTCCATACGTTTCATTGGCAAGCTGATAATGTGTCGTATCCTTGCTTCCCGCCACAACCGTCACGCCAAGTGCCAGCGGGCTTTCCGCCGTATCCTGCATGCGGATCACAATATTTACACTGAGCGCGTTCACACCGCTCCCTTCCGCGGAAACGCCGTTCGTTGTGTAAATAGCGCCGGAAAGCTGCGAATTTCCTGCAATCACGACGCGCTTTCCATCATTATAGATACTGTTTGCATGACCGGAAATGCTCGTCCCGTTTATCGCAACGACACCGCTCCCGCTGTTTCTCAGCAATACCGCACAATCCTTATCAGATGTATCCATATTGCCTGTAATGCTTCCGCCTTTTAACACACAGGTTCCGTCCACAGACACGGCGCTGCCGCCGTTCGCCTTACATCCCCTGATCGTTCCCCCGCTCATCGTAAAGTTTCCTGATGCGGATACCCAGACAGCCCCGCCGGTTCCACTCACTTCACAGTTTTCGATCACCGCACTGCCTGCCATATTCAAGGTTCCATATACTGCGATAACGCCGCTTCCGCCTTCTTTGTATCCGTTTCGTATGATACATCCATTTCCAAGCGTCAGTGAGGCTCCCGTATCACCATTGCTTCCCACCTTGATCAGCGATTGCTTTACTGCATTTTCTGCTCCCGACAGGAAATCCCGGTTCCCGTCATAGATCACGTTTGTAAGCGTAAGTGCACCGCTTTCGCTCAGTGTAATATTTCCCCATTCTCCCTTTGGCATTCGGGTCATCGTGCAGGGAGAAGCGGCATTATTGCTCGTGATCGTGATCTGTTTTGTAATCTCCACTTTTTCAGTGATCAAAACATCCGTCAAAAGTTTGATCGTACCGCCGTTATAGACATTGGCAAGCGCCGTCGTGAATTTTCCCGTTTTCCACTCTCCGCCCGCCGTTTCCTGCCATGTTGCTTCGGCTTCTTCTACCGAGCTTAAAACAATCGCATTATCAGCACTGTTCAGCTTTGAAAACAGTGTTGTGCCTGTCATCGATACCTTGCTGGCATCCACGCCGGTCAGCGTATAGCCGCTGCCTTTTGCGAGCACTCTCCCCTCTGTCTTGGAACTACACGCCAAACTAATCGGATATTTTAATTCCGACGTGATCTTGGGACAGAGGGATCCCGTTGAATTATCCAAATAAATGACGTCTGCAATGTTTACATTTCCGCCAATCGTTAAGATACTGGTTGCACTATTTAATGTGGAATAATAAATACCGTTCCCGTTTCCATTTGCAGTATTGCCCGAAATCGTACCACCTGACAAAGTTAATCTGGCATTACTGGAAACAAGATAAATCCCGCCGCCATTGGATGCCGAATTTCCTGTAATGCTGCCCGAAGTCATCTTGCAGGTACCCCTCAAATAAATTGCACCACCCGCATTCGCATAAAGATTGTTTTCAATCAGACCACTTGTGGAACAATTTCTAATGCTGCCGCCGTCGATATTAAGTGTCCCGCCGCAGTAAATTGCGCCGCCTGCATAAGCCCCCGTTCCACCCGTATTGATGTTTATATTATTTTGTATGACCGATCCGTTCCTTAAATTGACTGTCGAGTTTGCGTCTATATATAGAACCGGTCCTTGTGCATTCACCAGGTTTCCATCTAAGGTGATATTTTCTAATGTCAGCGTTCCCATATTCTTAACATAGAAAAAGCATCCCTTATCGCCATAATTTCCGCTTGTTCCGATCGTATATCCCGCATCCCTGACAATCGTCCCGCCGCCATTGATCGTAACGTTTTCGCTCACCGTGAGCCGCCCTGTTAACGTGACGGTCACACCCGGCTTGATCGTATAAATTCCCGCGGACAAGGTCTGCTCTCCCCATGTCTGATTCGATGTGATCGTTCCGGGTACGGCAGTTGTCACCTCCGCCAGAGTCATCGGCTCATCGAACACGACCTCTACTTCGATCCTCGCATCCCCGGCGAAAGGCGCTCCTTCTTCTCCTAGCTGCGCCTGAAAGAAAAAGCTTCCGCGGTAAGGCAGCAAGCCTTCCCCGTCGCGCACATATTCCGGACAGCTCCATCCCGTCACCGCCAGCACCGTCTCACCCGCTGACAGGGATGCACTGCTCTCCGCGTCGGTATTTTCTGTCTGAGAATCGGCGCCGGAAGCGTCCGCATCGGACAACTGCCTGTCAGGATAAGCACTGTCCGAAACCGGATATGCCAATTCTACAGTCACGCTTGTCGGCAGCAGGCTCACAATGTCTTCAAAAGGGATCTGTACCTCGCTGCTGCCTCCCGCCAAAATTAAACGATAGGTTTCCTCCTCATAAAACAGACCGCCCTGAGGAGAAACTGCGTCCTCACCGAAATGCCAGCCGGTCATGACCGGCTCTGCCACAGAATCCGCAGGATCGTTCTGTCCGTTTTCCTTATCGTCCTCCGGTTCCTCATCCCCGTCCGTCTCTTCCTCTCCAAGCTGGGATGCATCCGCTTCTGCTCCGTCTTCATCCGGCACATCGGTACCGTCTTCCGTTTTATTCCCGTCTGACGTGTTCGTATTTTCTCCTTGTCCATCTTCTGTCGGCATATCGGTGCCATCCCCTGCCCCATCCTCCGTCGGCATATCGGTGTCATTTCCCGTTCCGCTTCCCGTCAGAATATCGGTGCCATTTCCTGTCCCACCCTCTTCCGCAAAAGGCGTGGCGCTCTGTACTGTCCCTTCTTCCGGCGCGGACAAACCTTCCCCTTCTGTCTGTGCTGCAAAGACCGGAAGCACCGTCGGCATACCCGGACAACTTGTAACAACCGTACAAAAGCAAAGCGCAACCGCCAGCACCTGATGAAAGCTCTTTCTCTTTGTGTGTTTCAATCCGTTCATCTCTATGTACCTCCTCAAATCTGCGCAACATTCAACGGTATTCCCATCAAAAAGACCGCCCTTATCATTCGCGAAAAAACAAAAAAGCCAAAAGATCCGCGTATTTCCGCTGAAATCTTTTGGCTTATTATAATACATTCAAAAAACATTTTATTTGTTTTAGCACGCTTCGCAATTTTGAAGGTATCTTTTGCGCAAAGGATGCATCATTCCAAGAGATATATGATTCCGCAAGGTATATCCTTCCTATGGCAAATATTGCCATGGCAGGCTGTGGATTATTGGGAATATCCTGATCAGTTATTCAGATACCCCTGTTTCTCTTCTTCATCAGACCATATGCGGTCATACCGGCTGCCAATGTTCTTAAATACATCCTGCCATGTGGCGAATTTCTGCATTTCCTCGATACTGCCCCTGTTGTTTTGTAGCCAGTCAAAAACCGCCTTATAGGTGTTTTCTGAAAACAGGACACTCCAATTGTCCTTATAATCTGCATTGTCATTATAGGACATCCCGTTAAAGCCCGTAGAGACAATGCCATCCTTCGTATGTTGCGCCAGCCCCTTTATCTCCAGATCAGCCCATATGTATGCGGCGTTCTTATCGTGGATCAGGTTGGGATATTTATTGAAGTAGGTCTCCGCAAGAGCCTCATACCTCTCCCTGTCCGCCCCGCTCTGCAAAAGGACTTTTCCCCCGCGGCCTTCCTCACCATCCCGCACCAGATACTGTATACCTGTGCCGGAATGGGTGCTTAAGGTGAAACCGGACATTTCCTCCGTTTCCAGTGATTCCACTCCCATGACATCCTGCAGGGCATCTTTCAGTTCGCCGTCCAATACCATGACATCATAACTCATGGTTCCATGCTCCGAAATCAAAAACTGCTTTCCTGTCTGGCTGTCCTGTCTGACCTTGATATCGGAATAATCAAAGGCACCGAGCCGCTCGCCCTGTTTATTGTAAATATCAAAACATCCCGCCTCGTTGTCCGGCACAATCCTGTAATTCTCGGATTCGTATGTATCATAGGCAGGCTTTACATTGCGTACCCCTGATGCTGCCGACGCGCGATATGCATCCAGCACCAAAGTCTGCCCTGCCGCCTTCGCGCTGTTTCTTACGTGGGAACCGTTCCCTACCGCATCTGTATCCGCCATCCTGCCCGCAAAGTCCGTTCCCGAACCATGCCTCTGTGCCTTTCCCGCAGACGCAAAGTCTGCGTTATCACACCATGCGGGATAACCCGCCCCTATTCCATTTACACTCATAATTCGAATCCTCCATTGTCATCAATTATTTTAATGGCAGCCCCTCAGTCATTCAGAGCCGCCCATGCCCCCTTGTAGTAAGTCCGGGCATATCCTGTTTTACTTCAAATTTTGTAACATTAGTACAGCTATCAGGTATTTCCCAACACATCACTGCTATATGCACCAATTGCACTTTCATAAGCCATTGCCGCCGCCGACACCTGTGACCGGCTGATGAAATGATAGTTTACAGTCGTATCGAGATCACTTTTTTTCAGAGCATCTTCCATAAGCTGTTTATGATATTGCAGCTCTGTCTGTTCTCTGCGCTCCGCCGCTGCTTCCTCGGCAAGCTCCTGATACCGCTCCCGTCTCGCCCGTTTTTCCGCCTGTTCTGCTCTCACCTTTGCTTCAATCTTCGCCCGCACTTCCGGTTTCAGGTCTCCGGTCACATATACATACCCCACACCTTTTTCATCAATACTCACGGCATAGGAAGACATCTCGAATCCATTCATTGACATTGCTGCTTTACATCTTGGAATGTCATCGAGCCCTTTCTGGATTATTTTTTCATAATGGGCTGCCTTCTCCGGGTCGTTTGCCATCTCCTCTAAAATATTTGGAGCGATTACAATATTGTTATACCCCGCTATGCTTGCGCCGAAATTGTCAATACTCCTTTGGTCGTTACCGATATTTTTCACCATTACGTTTGCGCCATACCGCTGTTTCAGGTACTCCACATACTGTTCCTCCCGCGATGCGGAACTATTTTCTGCGGTCTGCTTTACGGCGTCCGCAAAACTGGTTTTCCCTGTGGCATTATTTTTCTGCGCCTTATTCGCATACTGATATGCCGCCAACATATCATTTACTCCTAAAATACTCATAATAATTCTTCTCCTTCCTGATGATTAACTTTTTACCATGACCGACAATGTGAATCTATTGCCTTTTACAATACAGTCCATATCGCCGCCATATTTTACTGCACATTTCCTGATATTCTTTAGCCCTATTCCATGCACCTCCTTATCTTCTTTTGTTGATATGGGAAAGCCGCTGTCCCTGTCGAACAGTGCCGTACCATCAAAGCTGTTCTCAATCTCTATAAAATACATATTCTTTGCCCGGAAAGACCGGATCGTGATATAGGCGTCTGCATCCGGCTGTTTCTCCCTCATTCTCATGCAGGCTTCAATCGCATTGTCCAGCCCGTTGTTCAGAATAATCCCCATATCATAAGCCTTTATCGTAACGGCATCTGAAAGCATGAAACCCCTTGCATCCAGCTTAATTCCTTTTACCTTTTTTGCCGCATAACGGAACTTGCTGCCCACCACCGCATCACTGACTGCATTGCCCGTATGCACCCTGCTGTCAAGCTGTTCCACCGACTGATACATACCCTCAAAATACTGCCGGATTTCCTCATCTTCCCCACTATACTTTTTCCGTATAAGGTTCTGCAGGACTGCCATGTGGTTCTTCATATCGTGCTTGACCGAGCGTACCCCGTCATACAGATGCTCCATTTCCACCATGGAACCCTGCATCTGCGCGATCTGGTTTTCCAGTATTATCTTCTCCGCCCGTTCTTCCTGCAGAGCTGCCATGTTCTGATAAATACGGAAACTGAACACGATAGCTCCAAGCAGCACAAGGGCTATCATAGGAATGATAAGGTATAGTACCGGATGTCTTTTGTACAACACTACTGCAACATCATCTTCAACCACTACTATCAGCAAGGAGACAAGCACATCTATCAATATCCCTGCCACAGCAGGAAGCAGATAAAAAACTATCTCCTTACCCATCTTCCCTTTTTCCCTGCATCGATAACTTGCTGCAATCTTCCTGACAGAAACAAAAAGCAATGCACCTCCTATTACTTCAACCAGCGTCACGGAAAAGCAGGCCAATCCACCTGCCATAACAGGTAAATATCCCACCGATGCCATACTGCCGCCCGCTCCATGTATCAGAATGTCTATCAGCCAGTTCCCAATATAGAGAAAACTGTATCCTGCCCAAAATGCCAGTTCATGTATGGAAATGAACTGGATGACTAAAAAAATTTTCAACAGGATATTCCCTTTATACCAGCTCATACTGAAGATAAATAAAATAGTAGTGGAAAAAAATAATTTTACAATCAGCGTGGCACCGTTTGTATCATGGAATAAAGTTCCATTAACAATGCGTATCACAATCCATACAATCCCAACCGCCCACGGCACATTTTTTAATCTGCCTATTTTGGGTTCCGCAAACCTGCCAAAAAAGAACTGAATGCAGTACCCTTCAAATAAATACAGCGGAATGCTGAGCATTCTCATGATATATTCAGCCATCGGCATTCACCCCGTTTCTCAGATACCGCAGATAGGCTTTCACAAACTCCCCGTATTTCTCTTTGGCCAGATAAATATACCCGCCGTTATTCAGGGTAATGCTCCCACTGTCATATTCCGCCACATATGCCATGTTCACCAGATACCCCCTGTGGCAGCGGAAGAACCCGCCTCCAAGCTGTCCCTCCATTTCATTCATGGACGCATATGCCTCTATGGTCTCCCCCGTGGTATGTATCTCCACTTTCTTCCCCCTGCTCTCGATATAGAAGATGCTGTCCTTTTCCAGCGAAAAACTCCTGTTCCTCGTCTTTATGAACACCGTTTCCCGCCGTTTGCTTTTCCGCTTTTCCAGCTCCCGTTCTGCCCGGTGGAATACCTCCCGGAACTTATCTTCCTCAATGGGCTTTAACAGGTAGTGGAACGCCGCCACGTCAAACGCCTCGAAAACATACTCCCTGATACCCGTTATGAAGATCAGTATGGTATCTTCCGCGTCTTTTAAGTTGCTGCGCTGTCTGAGCCTTTTCGCCGTTTCAATCCCATCCGTTCCCTCCATTTGTATATCAAGGAACACAATATCAAACTGCTTCCCGGCGGCAAGCAGCTCATCCCCTGTCCCGTATAATCCGACACATATGCCCGGCCTTTCTTTTTCTATCAGTTCCTTTATCTGTTTACGGATGATTTCCTCATCATCACATATGGCTATATTCAATCTCATCACCTGCAATTCATTTCCCATGCGAGTGCTTTCCTCACCCCCGCATTAGCTTCCCCACGGTCAGTTCTTTTTACTGTAGAAAGTTCGCTTTCTACTTATATCGGCAGAATTTTGACGCAGTCAGACGCGAGGGAACGAAACCCTACTTGAAAGGGAACGAAATCTTTTTCTTTTCTATAAAAATCCAAAAACAGGTCTAAAGCTTTTCGCCTTTCGTCCGATATGGGATGCCCTGCAAGGCAGCACAAACGCAAACTGCCGCATAAGCATATTAACTCTGCTTTCCAACTTATTATTTTCTAAACCACTATAAAAATATCTGTGAAAATTGAAATGTAAAGAAATGAATTGTGAAATCTTAAGACATAAGAAGAAGGACTGCCGAAACAGCCCGTTTTACCCATCATCATTTATCCATTCAATTTTACCGCTTTACTCATATACAAACACGGAAACTCTGTATATTATCACGGAAACCCTTATACTATCACGAAAACTCCAGACTTTTGCGTGATAGTATAATTTTGCCCCAATCGCCACCTTTTCAGCGGCGTTAAAAAAACACAAAAATAGGGGGCCCACCACCCACCGTGATGAACCCCACCAAACCTCAAAATCCCTTGATTTTAAGCCATTTTTTCAATACTTTCGCCTGCGAGTACCAAAATTCCTATGGCATCAATTTAAGATTGCACCCTGTGCCGTTGTTAGATCTTGATGTTTTTTACCCCTTTTACCCAACCTGTGCGGAATTTGCCCCCCTATTTGCAATTCAACAAATCGACAAATTGCTGTTTTGCCGTGCCATGCTATTTTACCCGGTACTGCTCGGCTTCCTCGTCCGTAAGCGGTCTGCCTAACGCCTTTACCGCATCAATCATTTTGGGCCACTCATAACGCTTTCCGTCTGACGGTTCCGTCAGCCTGCCGTCTTTCGCATAATCGGCAATATCCCTCTCCATTCCAACACACCTGCTCCCTATAAATGTTTCTTCAATAACGGCTTAAGATAGTTCTTTTTAAAGTCACGTACTGAGCAGAAGAATTCCTGCTCTGATCTCGAAAATGAGTTGGATCCTGCTTTTTCCGCAAGTAACTCCATCGTACAGATCAGGTCAGCCGCTTGAAACAATTTATAATCTACAGGCTTCACTTTTCGGAACTCTACATGGGCATAAAGCGTATTAAAAACAGAAGTCAAAATTTTGGTAAGTTCTATCTGTCCATTGTCGTAATAGATGATAATGCAGTTAAACTGTTCCCAAAAATTTTGATGTTCCTTAAGTATTCCTGCAATC
>Ga0137307_100341_pt1 | contig 68233 bp, 61 predicted proteins | sample NAcewD2O_March_2_FD_97180 | JGI IMG/M metagenome (GOLD analysis project Ga0137307, IMG submission 97180) | Mouse cecal microbial communities from Vienna, Austria - N-Acetylglucosamine amended D2O_March | ecosystem: Host-associated > Mammals > Digestive system > Large intestine > Cecum | place... | reverse complement strand
AAATATGGAGAGACTATCCGAAAATGGGCAGCCTCTCCATATTTATATTATTTTTCCAACACTGCCTCCCTCAGCAGATAGAACGGCATCGGTCCTGCATCCAGCACAGCCTTGTGAAACCGTTCCTGGGAAAATTCATCTCCCCATTCCTTGACTGCATCTTTTTTCAGCTCAAGAAATTCCACATAGCCAATGTAGTATTTCAGGTAATTTGCCGGGTCGGCGATTATCAGGTCATAGATATCCTCAATAACATTTGTATCTGCGATGCCGTATTGATGGAAGAAAGATACCGTGTCGATCAGCGTCCAGCCCTCATAGTGGATACCCATATCAGCAAGGGCGTAAAGACCGAGCAGGACAGATGCATTGTGCTGCAGGAGCGCCGCCTGTTCTTTCGGAAGATCCGTGAAATAGTAACTCATCATCTCCGTATAGGTGGCCCAGCCCTCGGTATAACCGCCGCATCCAAGAAGGCTGCGGATGGGCGCCGGATCCAAAGAAGCATAATATACATTCTGGTAGAGGTGTCCGGGATAGCCTTCATGTGCCAGTGTGGTGTACAGATCTAAATCGTCCGGAAGGTGTCCGGAGTTGATGTAAATGGTTTGGCTGTCCGTGCTGTCGATGGCGGGAACCATGTAAAATGCAGGGCTCAGATACTCCTCCATTTCCGGCTGGACATATTTTACATCCGTGTCAACATTGGAAATTTCGGGGAAATTATCCTTGAGCTTGCTTTTCAGGTCTATCAGAATAGAAGCGGGGTTGGAGTCCTGCAGTACAAATTCTGGAAATAGCGCTCCTGATGTTTCGGATACGGTATCGGATGTATTTTCCGGCGAAGTGCCTGCGAGGGATTCGTATTCCGGCGATGTGAGGATTTGCTGCATTGTCGTCAGGTCATCCCGCATCTGCGCTTTTGTGAGTGTCTGCAATTCTTCGATGGTCCTCTCTGACCCGGTTTCTTCTTTTACCAGATATTCATAGTAGGAAGTGCCGTCGGGAAGATAACACAATCCGTTTTGATTTCTGCCGGATTTCCGCAGATTGGTAAGGTCAGCCGCCAATTTCTGATAGGCAGGAAAAACAAATGTCTCCAGCATCTGCTTATTCTGAGATATGTAAGCGTCTCTTTGCTCTGCACTGCAGTCTTCCAGCTCATCCATCCGATTCTCGAAGGCGGAGTACAGATAGTTGCCATTTCCCATGCTTAAAAAGGAGTTGCATTCATCAATAATGGAATCGGCAGTGTAGGGAGCCATAAACAGACCGGCATCGGACTTGGCCTGTTCAAAGGAAATCAGCGAGTCAAAATGCTCCGGTACAGTTTTTAAGAGCTCCAGATAGGTATCCACATCTGCTGTGCTGTAAAAGCGGTATTCCGAGAGAAGAACCGGCAGCTGGGCCTGGATTCCGGTCAGAGGACTTAAGGGTTCGTCATATAAGTGGTAAGGCGCTCCTTCCAGAGTTCTTTCCAGAGAATCCTTTAGCACCTTCCAAGTAAGCTGGTTCTCAGGGCTTAATTCCTGAAAAGGAATATTTTCCAGAAGCTTCAGGCAGTTCTCCACAGAGGCATTCATTTCTGCCGGGGATATCGGATAGCTGCCGAGAGAAATGTCCGGTTCATCAATACCGTAATCTGAGGGATTGCAGAGGGTATAATGGAGCGTGACCGTATTGGCAGAAACCTCCTGAGAAAACAGTGTGTCAGTAAATGCCTCGAATTTCCGGTCGGTATTTAAAAATAAACGGGTGCTTTCTACGCAGCAGAAAATCAGCAGCAGAGTAAAGGACAGCAAAAGTGCGGCTATAGTTCGTTTTTTGGGCATAGGTATTTCCTGAAATGTTTTGTCTATACTTATGCAGGCGGGGATTTGGTTATTCATTGCAGGGTTTGAATAAACCGATTTAAAACCTCATCCGGGTTATCCTTCATCCATACGCAGAGAATGTTTTCATATTCTTCGTTACCGATAAGCGGCACGAATACGATGTTTTCTGCATTGACCAATTTGTCTGTTGCATAAGAAGGTAGAATGGAAATCCCTTCTTCGGCCGCAACCATCATTAGGATGCTTTCGGCATCATTGGAGCGGAAGGCGATATTGGGGGTATAACCCGCTTTTCGGTAAAGCTCCAGAAAATGATTGTCGCCGAAAGAGAATCCGGAGGAGGAAGGGGTCATATATAAAATGGTTTCGTGCTCTAAATCGCTTCTTGTCAATGAACTTCTTTGGGCAAAGGGATGGGAAGCAGGCATAGCAGTTACAAGGGGCACCTTCTCATAAAGAAAAGAAGCGGCGGTTGAATATACCGCCCCTCCTGCTTTTTGGGATAAATTTTTAATTTATTCCGCGTACAATTTTACTAATTCGGTGAGCACATCAACACTCTTGTCCATTGCTTCTGCGGTAATGTGCTCATAGGGACCGTGGAAGGCGTATCCGCCGGTTCCCAGATTCGGACAGGGCAGACCCCGGAAGCTTAGCTGGCAGCCGTCTGTGCCGCCGCGGATCGGGATAACGAGCGGGGTTACCCCGGCAGCCTCGCAGGCGGTCTTTGCATTGTCGATCAGGTGCATGCATCCGGCGATGATTTCAGCCATATTTTTATATTGCTCCGTGATGGTCAGCGTGACTGTGCCTTCGCCCCATTTTTCGTTCAGGTTCTTTTCAATCTGCCGGAGCGTGTTTTTTCGGGCTTCAAAAAGATGCTTGTCATGGTCGCGGACGATATAATGGAGCTGTGCGGCCGCGCAGTTTCCTGACATTTCCGTCAGGTGGTAAAAGCCCTCGTAGTCCTCCGTTCCGCGGGGAGTTTCACAGCCCGGAAGCATATTATTGATTTCCATCGCAACCAAAGAAGCGTTGATCATCGTATCCTTGGAAGAGCCGGGATGAACGCTGAAGCCTTTGATGTCGAAGCTTGCCTTGCAGGCGTTAAAATTTTCGTATTGAATCTCGCCTTCCGTGCTTCCGTCTACGGTGTAAGCATAATCAGCGCCGAATTCCTCTACGTTGAAATGCTCGGCGCCATTTCCGACTTCTTCGTCCGGCGTAAATGCGGCGCATAGCTTTCCGTGGGGGATATTTTCAGCCTGAATGCGTTCAAGCATGGTCAGAATCTCGGCAATCCCGGCTTTGTCGTCAGCGCCCAGTATGGTGGTCCCGTCGCTTGTAATTAATGTCTGTCCCTTTAGATTCTCTAGATGCGGAAATGTTGCCGGATCAAGAAACCGTCTGCTTTTTCCGAGTTCCATTGTCTCACCGTTGTAATTTTCGGTTATGATCGGAACGATATCATGTTCACAGTAATCGGAAACGGTGTCCATATGGGCGATAAAGCCGATGGCAGGCTTGTCTTCACAGCCTTCTGATGCCGGGAGCGTTCCATAGAGATGGCACTTTTCGTCCAAATGTACGTGCTCAAGCCCTAATTCTTTCATCTCCGTTTCCAAAACCCTGGCCAGGTCAAACTGACACTGGGAGGAGGGGGCGGTTTCAATGTTTTCATCGCTGGGCGTAGGTATAACCACGTATTTTAAAAATCTTTCATAAGCTCTCATGGAATGATTCCCCTTTCGTTTTGATTTGTAAATTGAAATAAATATGGATTGCAAACAGTAACAGCATAACATATTTTTGAGAGAATAGCGAGAGCGGTATACGTGAATGAAAAAGAAGATATTAATACGCATTATAGAGTCTGTATGTAAAGAATTCGACATAATAAATTGGCATCTATGGATGATTTGGGATTGTAATGAAAAATAAAAATTTAATAGAAGAAGGGACTGAGCCTTGACTTTTGGAAACACCTATGTTACGATTTCTAGCATATCAGATAAACGCAATGACGAAGAGAGTACACAGATGGAAGTTTTACAGAGAAATCCCGGTTGCTGAGAGGGATGGATGGAAGTCTGTGGAAGATGGCTTCTGAGTGGTGCACCGAACTGTGAAATGTCTCGCCAAGTGTCCGGGTGTGCGTTCACACTAAGCTCGTGGAATAACTCGCTAAGTGTTCACAGCAGGCTGCAATGGGTCCGCCCTTTATAGCGGAGGGGTGTCACAGGGCACCTGATGAGGCTTTCTGCCGCGAGGCAGGGAGTGAAGAGAAGTGGTAACACGGTTAAGTCGTCTTCTCTGGTTCCAAGCGGAACCGGAGGGGGCGTTTTTATGTTATAGGATTATCTGTAAAGGATTTTCTGCGGCATAAAGATGTACCTTGTGCAGAAGATGCGGGGATACGCATTAACATTTAGTAGAAAGAATAGGAGGAGAGGAAATTATGTGTGAGAATTGCAGTAAACCAAAATATTACATGACAACGGCGATTGCCTATACTTCAGGCAAACCGCATATCGGTAATACTTATGAGATCGTGTTGGCGGATGCGATCGCCAGATATAAGAGGAATCAGGGATACGATGTATTTTTCCAGACAGGAACCGATGAGCATGGACAGAAGATTGAGCTGAAGGCTCAGGAAACGGGCGTGACGCCGAAGGAGTTTGTGGACGGCGTTGCGGGGCAGATTAAGGATATCTGGGATATGATGAATACCTCTTATGATAAATTTATCCGGACTACGGACGCAGACCATGAGAAACAGGTTCAGAAGATTTTCAGGAAGCTGTATGACCAGGGGGATATCTACAAGGGCGCTTATGAAGGGCTTTACTGCACGCCGTGCGAGTCCTTCTGGACAGAATCTCAGTTAGTAGATGGGAAATGTCCGGACTGCGGGCGTGAGGTGAAGCCTGCGAAGGAAGAGGCGTATTTCTTTAAGATGAGCAAATATGCGGACCGCCTGATTGAGCATATCAATGCGCATCCGGAGTTTATTCAGCCGGTTTCCAGAAAGAATGAGATGATGAACAATTTCCTGCTTCCTGGACTGCAGGATCTGTGTGTGTCCAGAACTTCTTTTAAATGGGGAATACCGGTAGACTTTGACGAGAAGCATGTGGTTTATGTGTGGCTGGATGCTCTGACTAATTATATTACCGGAATCGGGTATGAGGCAGACGGCGAAAGTACAGAGCAGTACAAAAAGAACTGGCCTGCAGATCTGCACTTGATCGGTAAAGATATTATCCGTTTCCATACTATTTACTGGCCGATATTCCTGATGGCGCTGGGCGAGCCGCTGCCGAAGCAGATCTTCGGGCATCCGTGGCTTCTACAGGGCGACGGTAAGATGAGCAAATCCAAGGGAAATGTGCTGTATGCAGACGAACTGGTAGATTTCTTCGGCGTGGATGCAGTCCGTTATTTTGTGCTGCATGAGATGCCGTTTGATAATGACGGCGTGATTTCGTGGGAGCTAATGGTGGAACGGCTGAATTCAGACCTGGCAAATACGCTGGGAAATCTGGTGAACCGTACGATTTCCATGACAAATAAATATTTTGGCGGAACGGTGATGGATAAAGGCGCCGCGGGTGAGGTGGACGCTGATCTGAAGGCGGTTGTTGGGAAGACGCCGGAGCTTGTGGAAAAAAAGATGGATGAGCTGCGGGTGGCAGATGCGATTACCGAGATTTTCACTCTGTTCAAGCGCTGCAATAAATATATTGATGAGACGATGCCATGGGCGCTGGCAAAGGATGAAGCGGCAAAAGACCGTCTGGAAACGGTGCTTTATAATCTGATTGAGAGTATCAAATCAGGAGCAGAGCAGCTTGCCCCATTTATGCCTGAGACTTCGGAGAAGATCCTTGCACAGCTCGGCGACGGCAAAGTGACAGAAAAGCCGGAGATCTTATTCCAGAGATTGGATATCAATGAAGTGATGAAAAAGGTAGAGGAGCTTCACCCGCCGGTGGAAGAAAAACCGGCAGAGGAAAAGGAAGAGAAGCCCGTGATTGATATCGAGACAAAGCCGGAGATTACCTTTGACGATTTCGGTAAAATGCAGTTCCAGGTGGGAGAAATCATCGCCTGTGAGGCGGTGGCGAAGTCAAAGAAGCTTCTCTGCTCCAAAGTGAAGGTTGGAAGCCAGGTAAAACAGATCGTATCCGGTATTAAGAAATACTACAGCGCCGAGGAGATGGTCGGAAAGAAGGTAATGGTTCTGGTGAATCTCAAGCCTGCCAAGCTTGCCGGGGTACTTTCGGAGGGAATGCTTTTGTGCGCAGAGGATGCGGAAGGCAATCTGGCGCTGATGACACCGGAAAAGGAAATGCCCGCAGGAGCGGAAATCTGCTAGAACACCAGAGGCAGAGCGCCCAAAGGGCGCGCAGGGAAGCGAAGAAGAGCGCAAGGAGCAAAAAAAAGATGATATTTGATACACATGCGCATTATGACAGCAGCCAATTTGATGAAGACAGGGAGGAGCTCCTTGCGTCCATGAGGGAGCAGGGAGTCGGCACGATCGTAAATGTGGGAGCCTCCTATGAGTCTTGCTTTACAGTGCCTGAAATGGTTCAGAAATATCCGTTTATGTATGCGGCGGCGGGCGTTCATCCGGACGAGACAGGCGCCTTGAATGAAGAGACATTTGCAAGAATGAAGGAGCAGTTTCAAAAAGAGAAGGTTATTGCGGTGGGAGAGATTGGACTGGATTATTACTGGGACAATGAATCCCATGACCTTCAGAAGAAATGGTTTATCCGTCAGTTAGAGCTTGCAAGGGAATTGTCCCTTCCGGTGCTGATCCACAGCAGGGAGGCGGCCGCCGATACTATGCAGATTATGAAAGAATACGGCAGAGGGCTTGGCGGCGTCATTCACTGCTTCTCTTATTCAAAAGAGATGGCACAGGAGTACGTGAAGATGGGATATTATATCGGCGTCGGCGGCGTGGTGACCTTTAAGAACGGAAGGAAGCTTAAGGAGGTTGTTGCGGAGATTCCGCTGACCTCCATTGTACTTGAGACGGACTGCCCCTATCTGGCGCCGGTTCCCTTCCGGGGAAAGCGGAATCAATCCGGCTATATCAGATATACGGCAGAAGCAGTTGCAGAAATTAAAGGAGTATCTGTGGAAGAGGTTATCAGGCAGACAGAAGAAAATGCGAAGAAGATGTACGGACTGGCCTAAGGCTGGTCCGTGTTTCGTAATAATTCGACAGGTGTCTTTTCTGCTGTTTCTGGAAATTTAATTTTTAATTGGTATCTTTTAGACAAAAATTCGTGTATAATAGGTTTATTCGGTAAATCGGTATGTATGGTTTTATGATACATATATAAAAAAGGGAGAGGGAATATGGCGGAGCCTGCGCTGGGGAATCCACAGAATACAATAGAAATTCTTAAGAAATATAATTTCACATTCCAGAAGAAATATGGACAGAATTTTTTGATTGATACGCATGTTCTGGACAAGATTATCCGTGCGGCTGAGATCACGAAGGATGATTTTGTGTTGGAGATCGGCCCCGGCATCGGCACGATGACCCAATATCTGGCACGTGCGGCAGGCAGGGTTGCGGCGGTTGAGATTGACAGGGCGCTGATCCCGATACTGGAGGATACCTTATCGGAGTATGAGAATGTCAGGATTATTAATGAGGACGTATTGAAGCTGGATATCCGGAAGCTTGCGGAGGAAGAGAATGGGGGGAGACCGATCAAGGTAGTTGCGAATCTCCCTTATTATATTACAACGCCGATTATCATGGGCTTATTCGAGAAGCATGTTCCCCTAAAGAGCATTACAGTGATGGTTCAGAAGGAGGTCGCGGACCGTATGCAGGCCGTACCCGGTACGAAGGATTACGGCGCGCTGTCTCTGGCGGTGCAGTATTATGCCAGGCCGTATATTGCGGCAAATGTACCTCCGAACTGTTTTATACCGAGACCAAAGGTCGGTTCGGCAGTCATCTGCCTGAACTGTTACAGTGAACCGCCGTTACAGGCAGAAGACGAGAAGCTGATGTTCCGTATCATACGGGCATCATTTAACCAGAGAAGGAAGACTTTGGCAAACGGCCTGAGCAATGCCCGGGATCTTGCAATTCCTAAGGAATTGATCATAAAGAGTATTGAGAAACTGGGAAAGGGAGCCGATGTGCGGGGCGAGACTCTGACACTGGAGGAATTTGCGAGGCTTAGCAATTATATTTACGACCAGCAAATAAGCACGGTCCTGTGCTTTAACGAATATTAGCAGTTCGTTAAGTATAACTTGTCAACCCGGTTTTAGCTATGAAAGGAGAGGGCTATGAGTAATTTTTCACCAAAGCAGTTATTTGAGATTACACCTGAAATTACCCATTTGGCAGAGCTGTGTGAAGAGAGCAACGCAATTGATAAAGAGTTATATGGGAAGTATGATGTCAAGAGAGGACTGAGGGACATGAATGGAAAAGGCGTCCTGGCAGGCTTGACTACGGTTTCCGATGTGCGTGCGAAGAAGATTGTGGACGGGGAGGAGGTTCCCTGTGCCGGGAACCTGTATTTCCGAGGATACAATATTAAGGATCTGGTACAAGGTTTCCTGAAGGAAGACCGATATGGTTTTGAAGAGACGGCATATCTGCTGCTGTTCGGCGAGCTGCCGAATGCAGAGGAACTGGAGAATTTCCGGGAGATGCTGGCGGACAGGAGGACGCTTCCGCCGAATTTTGTCAGGGATGTGATCATGAAGGCGCCAAGCCGGGATATGATGAACAGTCTGTCCCGTTCTATTTTGAATCTATATACGTATGATGTGAAGGCGGACGATACCTCGATTCCGAATGTACTCCGCCAGTGCCTGAACCTGATCAGCCAGTTTCCGATGCTGATGGTGTATGGCTATCATGCATATAATTACCGGAGAGGAAGGGATCTGTTTATTTACGCGCCAAGGCCGGAGCTTTCTATGGCGGAGAATATTCTGATGATGCTGAGAGAAGACAGACAGTATTCCAAGCTTGAGGCAAGGATTCTGGACATGGCGATGGTGCTTCATATGGATCACGGCGGAGGTAATAATTCTACATTTACCACCCATGTGGTAACATCTTCGGGAACGGATACATATTCGACGATGGCGGCGGCTATGGCGTCCCTGAAGGGACCGAAGCATGGCGGGGCGAATATCAAGGTTACCAAGATGTTTCATGATATGATGAAGACAGTAAACGACTGGGAGGATGAGGCAGAGGTAAGGCAGTATTTGTATGACCTGCTGGATAAGAAGGCATTTGATAAGAAGGGACTTATCTATGGAATGGGCCATGCGATTTATTCCATATCTGACCCGAGAGCAGAGATTTTCAAGTCCTTTGTAGAACAGCTTGCAATGGAGAAGGGCTATGAGAAGGAATATGCGCTCTATGAAAAGGTAGAGCGTCTGGCGCCGGAGGTGATCGGCGAGCGCCGAAGAATGTATAAGGGTGTTAATGCAAATGTGGACTTCTATAGCGGCCTGGTGTACCAGATGCTGAATCTTCCGCCGGCGCTGTATACGCCGATTTTTGCGGCCGCAAGAATCGTGGGATGGAGCGCGCACCGGCTGGAGGAGCTTAAGAATGTGGATAAGATTATCCGTCCGGCATATAAATCACTGGCACCGCATCGAGATTATATTCAGATGGAGGAAAGGTAGATGAAACAGGAATTCTATTTTCCATCAAGTGATGGACAGACAAAGATTCATGGAATTATCTGGAGGCCGGAGACAGAAGTAAAGGCTGTGCTGCAGATCTGCCATGGCATGGTAGAGTATATTGACCGTTATGACGGGTTTGCATCTTATCTGGCAGAGAGAGGTATCTGCGTGACGGGACACGACCACCTAGGGCATGGCAAGTCGGTACAGAATGAGGAGATGCTTGGATTCTTTCATAAAACCAGTGGAAATAAGTATGTGATCACGGATATTCACATGCTCCGGAGGAGGACGGAGAAGGAGTATGCGGGAGTGCCTTATTTTATGATGGGGCACAGTATGGGGTCATTCCTGCTCCGCCAGTATCTTACTCTGAGAGCGGAAGGCCTTGCCGGTGCAATTATTATGGGAACAGGTTATATGCCTTATGGACTTCTGGCGGCAGGCCAGGCTGTCTGTAGAACGATTGCTGCTGTTAAGGGCTGGGATTACAGAAGTGAATTCGTGAATCAGCTCGGGATGGGCGGATATAATAAACAGTTTGAGCCGAGTGACAGTGCCAAGGACTGGATTACCTCGGATGAGGAAATGCGGAAAAAGTATGAGGCTGATCCGCTATGTAATTTTACCTTTACGGTAAATGGATACTATCAGATGTTTGAAGGAATGAAGACGCTGACGAAAGAAGAGGCAGTAGGGAAGCTTCCCAAGGAGCTGCCAGTGTTCTTTGTGTCAGGAGCAGATGATCCGGTAGGATCCTGCGGTGAAGGGGTGGCCAAAGTATTTCACAAATACGAAGAAGCCGGCATTCAGGATGTGCAGATGAAGCTGTATCCGGGAGGCCGCCATGAGATACTGAATGAAACCAACCGGGAAGAGGTATATGAGGATCTGTATCATTGGCTGAGTGTCCATATGCATATGGATGTGTGATAACGCCTATAGCAGCGGGATGATGAGAGACACCTTTGAAATATAAGGTGTTTTTCTTTTGTTTTTTCTTAAACTTAAAATGAGTTTTTGATTATCTTTTTATAAATTCTTTACGCTATCAGACTTACCATTTCAGCCTTTACACCGTCCTCGATCACTGCATTCAGCGCAAAATTGAACGGGTTCTTTCTCACACAGTCATCTTCTATGGCTGTGTAGAATGACGCTTTCAGTTTCTCCGCTTCTTTTTCCCGTAGTGATACGCAGTCACGTTTCTCTTTCGGCACTCTGTCCGTAGCCGCCAGTTTCCATGAATACACCGATTGCGGTTCTCCAAAGGTATCTATATATTTGCACATTAGAACATCTGAGAAAATACCAAAATCTAATTATTATGAAGATAAATCTAGCCGTTGCGCTAATTATAGTAACCGTTGCGTGACTTTGGCAAACAAACTTCCTAAAATAAGAATATAAATTATGGGAGGTTTTAGTTATGTTAGAATCTATAAGAAAAAATAGGAAGCACATTTTTAGAGTAGTTACCGTTGGATTATTTGGAATAATGGGATTGTTAATAGTCCCGGTTGTAAGTTATATTATAAAAGTGGCAAATCATTATCCAAAAGCATTTAGATGGATTTTCTTTACTCTTTTTGCTTTTATATGTATATATGGATTTCTATTCACACGAGAATGGGATATGAAGTTTGTTATAATATGTATGTGTATAGCCATTACTATTAACGCTATGAATACTAACAGGAGAAAATGAGGGCATATGGAGATTTCAGAAATTATAAAAGAAGCGAGAACAAAAAAAGGTATGACGCAACAGGATTTGGCAAATTCTGTGTATGTTACCCGACAAACTATTTCAAAATGGGAATTAGGAAAAAGTGTACCTGATGAGGCATCATTAAGTTTGCTGTATCAATGTCTGGAGATTGATCATCAAGAGAGAAATATCTTGAAGAAATTATCTACTAATAAGCAAACAATATTTATGATTATTCTTGCAGTTATATTTTCACCAGCGGTAATAGGAATCCGTTATTGCTTATTTAAAATGGGAAAACTTGAAGACAATAAGTTTAAAATTTTAATTCAAGGTATTGGGATTGTTCTATTGGCTCTCTACTTCAAATCTTTAAAAGACATAGTTGCATATATGCTAATTTTTGTGATATTCATTTGCTATATATTTTATCGTTATTACCTGTTAAGTTTAGATAGAGCTGATAAGTAAAGAATACGGAGTAAAATATAATGAAAACAGAATAGATACTTTGCCCTGTCTGTGGTAATAAGACTCGTGACAGAATTAGAGAAGATACAATTATCTTACCGCAAAGCTAAGAGTAAAAGTAGAGCCAAATCCAGAAAATCCCAAATATATCCTTACAGTCTGGGGAGTAGGTTATAAATTCAGAGGAGAAAGAATAAAGACGATATCCGGATTTTATAAATGAGTCCAGAGCATTAAGATACATAAGGATAGAATGAGGTTGCAATAATAGAAAAATTGTTATATTATGAAATTGTAATAATACATGTTATAATACGAGTTTCGGAGGCCGGAAATGGGAGGAATAGAGAAAACAAATGCGACACCATTGTACCTACAGCTAAAGAATAAGATTAAAAGAGAGATTCGTACAGGTATGTTACAGCCTGGCGAGAAGATTCCATCAGAAGCACAATTGCAGAAGGAATATGGAATGAGCAGAGTGACCGTCCGCAACGCGATGGCGGAGCTGGAAGTGGAGGGCTATATTATCAAGGTTCAGGGGAAGGGCAGCTTTGTGGCACAGTCAGATATGCTGCGCCTGCCAATCGGAGTTACCAGCTTTACAGAGGATGCGAGGATGCAGGGAGTCAATCTGACATCAAGGGTCGTGAAGTTTCAGATCGAGGATATCACGTCGGACCTGGACAGAGAGTTTTTTGCAGGAAGAACAGACGGGAAGATGCTGGTGTTTAAGCGGATCCGTATTGCAGATGGAGTGCCTGTCACCATAGAGGAGAATCATCTTTCTCCAAAGATGCTGGACATGCAGGAAGAGAATCTGGAGGGTTCCTTTTATGAGATTCTTATGAACAAGTATCATCTGGTTCCTTCCAACAAAGGGAGGAGAAGTGTTAAGATCGTATTTGCGGACGAGAAGATCGCAGAATACCTGAACCTCTCTGTGGGCACGCCGGTCATCAGCAGCGAGATGTGTGTATTCGATATCAGCGGAGAGCCGATCCATACAGTACGTGACTGGGTCAGAGGAGATAATGACCGGTTTATTAGATGGTATATATAAAATTATGCTTTCAGGCAATGAGATGGTATATATAATAGGAAGATATGATACATGTAATACATGTTAAGACGAAAGAGCCGTGTCCGGATTACTGGAAACGGTTCTTTTTACTAAAAAAAGAATGCTGAAATTATGCATTCTGTACAAAAATGCTGCTTTTAGATAAATACTATTGACAAAAATGGAAAATACAATTATCTTAATTATAAGACGTATTAATACATTTTATACCGGAGGGAGCCTTCATGGATAGAAGCCCAAGAATTGTTGGAATTGGAATTGCTGTTGTGGATATTTACCGGCATCATAAGAGGATGTATCCGGGAGGAAATGAATATAACGTAGCATATCATGCAAAACTACAAGGGGCAGATGCTGCTTTTATGGGCGTGTTTGCAGATGATAAAGCGGGAGAGATTCTGGAGCAGACATTGAACAATGCGGGGATTGATACCAGCCATTCCCATCACGAGAAGGGATCCAGCGGTTATGCCATTGTGGATTTGGTTGAAGGGGACAGGGTATTTGTTGACTGGAACCGGCAGGGAGTAACAGATCTTTATCCGTTCACATTTACAGAGGAAGAGATTGAATATATTAAGACCTTTGATATTGCGAGCCTGAGTAAGAATTCCCGGATGACATATGGGAAGTTCGAGAGGCTTGCAGATGCCGGGGTTGTGATGAGCTATGATTTTAATGATAATTTTACGGAAGAGGATATTGAGCGAATATCACCCTGTGTGAGGATTGGTTTCTTTTCCGGCAGCCATCTGGAGGAAGAAGAGATCAAGAGACTGCTGAAACGCTGTGTGGAACGCGGGTGCGGGCTTGCGGTCGGGACAAGGGGAGAGAAAGCATCGATCGCATATGACGGGAAGGATTATTATTACCATGACATCGTCCGCGTCAAAGCGAAGGACACGATGGGAGCAGGGGATTCTTTCATCAGTGCATTTTTAACGAATTATTTATCGGCAGAGGCTGACGAGCCGTTTGCTGCTGAGGATAAGATAACTGACTTGCTGCGCAGGGCGGCAGAATATGCGGCCGGCGTAGTAGTCAAAGACGGGGCACTTGGGATCGGGTATGACGTCGACCCGGACCGGCTATCCGAGATCATCAATACCTAAAAGGATTAAAAAAGAAGAAATGGAGGAGAAAGATTATGAAAAAAAGAGTCTTGGCATCTCTGCTGTCAGCGGTAATGGTAATCGGAATGCTGGCAGGCTGTGCAACATCCGGTTCAGGGGGATCCGGCAGCGGAAGTGATGAATCCGGCGATGCAGATGGAAAAGTTACGCTGAAGTTTTTGAATAAGTATCCAGAAGAAGAGTATGTGCATTACTTTGAGGATGCAGTTGCTGCATTTGAAGAGGCGAATCCGGATATCCATATCGAGATGGAAAATGTATCCGATCAGGCGATTAAGGATAAGCTGAGTGTAATTGCCTCCGGCGGAGACATGCCTGATATTTATTTCTCATGGACAGGCGAACGTGTGAAGAGATTTGCCCGCGGCGATAAGGCGCTTGATCTGACACCGTATCTGGATGAGGATACAGAGTGGCGCGACAGCTTTCTGCCGGCTTTCCTGAATAATTCCACATACGATGGCAAGACGTATGCGATCCCGTTCAGAAGCAGTATCATGTATATGATTTACAATAAGCAGGTATTTGCAGATAACAACATTGAGATTCCGGAGACATGGGATGAATTCCTTGAGGTGTGCGAGACATTGAAGGCGGCAGGGATTACGCCGGTGGGATTCGGGAATGCACAGAATTGGTATTCTTCATGGTGGATTGGCCTCTTTAATGCAATGATGATCGCACCGGATGTCATGAATGCGGATTATACTCCGGAAACAGGCGAGTTTACAGATCCGGCTTATGTTGAATCTGTACAGACCTTCCTGGATATGAACGATAAAGGATATTTCGGAGACCATGTAAATTCTAAAGATTATTATGAAGTCCGCGAACAGCTGGGGGCAGGCCAGGTTGGTATGATGCTGGATGCGACAGCACAGTTTACACAGTATGATGACATTGCCGGCGAAGAGGGCTGGGGATTCTTTAAGATTCCTGTTATGGAAGGCGCTGCAGGAGATCCGGGCACCATTGGCGGCGGCGGAGAAGCATGGCTGGTATCCAGCACATGCAGTCATCCGGACGAAGCAATTGAGTTCCTGAAATTTATGACCAGTGTTGAGCAGGGACAGAAGCAGACGAGCGAGGCAGGGCTTCCAAATGCCCTGATCGGCGGAATTACAGCGGATAACGCTACGCCGGCGCTTGTTGAGGCCTATGAGCAGGCAGAAGGATATACAAACATTGCTGACTGGCTTGACTGTGCAGTTGAGGCTTCCATTGCAGATCAGTATATGGTAAGCATTTCTGAAGGCTTTGACGGAAAGTCAGCTGAGGATATTATGGCGGATGTTCAGGCGGCAGCTAAAACAGTAAGGGAAGAGTCAGAGTAATACGGCTTCTATAGACAGAGCGCGCCGTGCGTAAGTTTTTGCAGGCGCGCTCCGGCTTTATAAACCAGTGGAAATTGTATTTGTTTATTTAAGGAAGTGCTCGGTAAAGAGGTGAGGCTATGAGCAGAAAAGGCGGCCGGAAAACAGCGTTTATCTATCTTGCTCCGGCGATGATTGTTATTATTGTATTTCTGTACCTTCCGATCATATTGAATTTTATGAACAGCTTGTATAAATGGGGTGCGATGAGTACAGAGGTAAAGTGGGTCGGCTTTAAATATTATAAGCAGCTGATGGAGGACGATACCATCCGTGTTGCGTTAAAGAATAATCTGGTGTTTGTAGTTACATCAGTTTTCTGCCAGATCGGCGTATCGCTTGTGATCTCGGCGGTATTGGAAAGTAAATTTTTGAGGCCCTGGCAGTCTTTGTTCCGAACGATTTATTTTATCCCGTCGCTGTTGATGATCACAGTTACAGGTATTACATTTAAAATGCTGTACAGCCCGACAATCGGCCTTCTGAATCCGATTCTGGAGCTGTTCGGCGTAAATACGTCCCATGTCGATATTCTGGGAAATGCAAAGACGGCTATCTGGGGTGTAGCGGCAGCCTCTCAGTGGCAGTTTGTCGGATATACGGTGGTTCTGTTTATTGTGGCCATGCAGAGCATTTCTGATGACATTTATGAGGCGGCAGAGATTGACGGGGCATCCGGGATACAGCGGTTTTTCTGGATCACGGTTCCGCTTATGAAAAATACGATCATGATCAATATGATCATTATTATTACCGGTGCAGTCCGCGTGTATGATGAGGTCTATGTTATGACAAACGGCGGGCCGGGACGTGCTACCCAGACTCTGGCAACCTATCTGTATCAGGTCGGGTTTAAAAATGATCAGATGGGATATGCATCTGCCATCGCATTTTTTGTATTTTTGATCACGTTCATTCTGGGACTGTTTCAGATGAAGGGCTATGATCTGAGTGATGACTAAAGGAGGGACTGGTATGAAGAAGAAAATCAGCCATATTCTGATTCTGGCGGTGCTGATATTATTTGCATTTATCATCATCCTTCCGCTGGTCTGGATGGTGCTGACAGGATTTAAGACAAACACGGAATTGTTCCTGGAGCCGTGGAAGCTTCCTAAGGAGTGGAAGATTGAGAACTATATCAATGCATGGAATGCGGGGATCGGCGTGTTCTTTAAGAACAGTGTGATCACGACGGCGGGTTCAACAGCGCTATCAACCCTACTGGCATGCTTTGCGGCATACCCTCTTTCCAGAATCAAATTTAAGACGAAGAAATTGTGGGTTATTATCATATTGGGAGGTTTGATGCTGGCACCGCAGTCGGCAGTCATCTCGCTGTTTAAAATGTCGCAGGTGCTGGGCTTGTATGATTCCTATGCTGGAATGATGATCATTACGGGTGCGTTCCGCATTCCGTTTGCAACGTTTTTAATCATGACATTTTATAAAGATATCAGTGTGAGTCTGGATGAGTCCGCGTATATTGACGGGGCGAAAACAAGGCAGGTATTCTGGAGGATCATCATACCTCTCAGCAAGCCGATCATTGCATCCTGTGCGATCGTGAGCTTCCGTGCAGTCTGGAATGAGCTTATGTTTGCGAATGTGCTGCTGGAATCCACGGCGAAGAAGACGATTCCGATCGGACTTGTTAATTTCCAGGGCGCGACTACGACCAATTGGACGATGGTTATGGCAGGTATGGTAATCGCATCGGTTCCGCTGATCATTGTGTTCCTGTTCCTGCAGAAGCAGTTTATCCGCGGCCTTACAGCGGGCGGCGTGAAGGGATAGAAGAATCTGCTTTGTTGTAGATGGAGAGGATAGTAATATTTTAGAAGTGAAGGAGAGAGATTGAGATGGAAATCAGAGAACTTATAGAAAAGATTGCGAAGGATATGGAGGCTGACGGCGGAATTAAGAGTATTGTATGGGTGGCGGCAGGCGGTTCCCATGACGGGCATTATCCGGCACAGTATTTTATGGATCATGAATCTACCATGGTACGGTCCCAGATGATCACAAGCAGTGAATTTGTGTATGCACCGCCGAAGCGTGTCGGAAAGAATACGATCGTGGTAGTGACATCTATGAGGGGAACGAAGGAGACCATTGAGGCGGCTAAGAAAGCAAAAGAATTAGGTGCGGTTACAATCAGCCAGTATGTGCAGGAATCTGAGCTTACTCAGGTGTGCGATCATAATGTACAGTATGGAAGCATCTGGGAGGATGATGAAGATCAGAGTAAGACAAATGCAGGCAATGCGCTCCGCATAGCAATGGCGGTTGTAGATATTGTAGAAGGATATGAACATTATGATGAGGCGATGGATGCATTTACAAAGGTGCAGCCTGCGTATGTGAGGGCAAGAGCGTATTGCAGGCCTCTGGCGGCAAAGTGGGCAGAGGAGATGAAAAATGAGAAATGCATCACTGTTCTTGCCAGTGGTCCGGCGTATGGCTCCGGGCGTATTTTCTCTACCTGTAATATTCTGGAGATGCTCCAGATCCAATCGCCTACATTTAACAGCTGTGATTTCTTCCACGGCCCGTTTGAGATCACGGATAAAAACGAAGCATTTTTCCTTCTGATCGCAGGCGGAAGAACAAGGGCGGCAGATGAACGCGCGCTTACATTCTTGAACAAGTATGCCGGAGATAAGGTGTATGTTCTGGATTCTAAGGAGCTGGGGCTGGATAATCTGAAGGATTCGGTATCGGAGTATTTTAATCATTTGATCTTCACTCCGGTTTTGAATAATGTATACATGAAGGCGCTCTCGGAGGCGGCGGGAATTGACTATACCACACGCCGTTATATGTGGAAGGTAGAATACTAATTGTCTTGCATGATCATTTATAAGACGTTATAATAACGTTATATCAAATGAGATGGGTGAGGATATGCAGAGATTGACAGGAGCGGCAGATAAACCGCTGTATATTCAGATACGGGATGCGGTCAAGGAGCAGATCCGGCAGGGTGAGCTGCGGGCGGGGGATAAGATCCCTTCAGAGGTCATGTTGCAGAAGACCTTTAATGTAAGCCGTGTGACTGTCCGCAAGGCAGTGGAGGAGCTGGTCAGGGATAATTATCTTATCAAGCTTCAGGGCAGGGGGACCTATGTTTCCCAGGTGCTGGAGTTTGAAAATAAAAAGGGCGTTTCCAGCTTCACACAGCTCTGCCGGCTGCAGGGAAAAGCATCAATAGCCAGGGTGATAAAGGCGGATCTGGTCCGGGGGGATAAGGGGCAGTGCGGCTTCTTTAATGTAAATGCGGGTTCGTGGCTCATGTGCGTGGAACGGGTCCGAAGGGTGGACGGCCTGCCTGTGGTTTTGGAAACGAATTACTTTCATCCTTTCTGCGAGTTTTTGAAGAATGAAGACCTGACGGGATCTGTATATGAGATCCTCACATCAAAATATCATATATATCCGGCAAAAAGAGGGCTGAATGAGGTGGGGATTGTAAGCGCAGGAGGCCGGGAGGCAGAGCTTCTGGATATAAAGGAGGGCCTGCCTGTACTGACCAGCCGGGTTCAGGTATATGACAGCAAGGACAATCCGGTGCATGAGGTGCAGCAGATTGTGCGGGTGGACCGCCCGGAGGTGTTTAAATACTATATTGATTGACGGTATTTGATAATACGAGTTTTATAACTCGTATTATTTTATTGTGCTGATATTGACAATGGTATTGTAAATGGTATTATTAGAGCATACAATATAAGACGTATTAAATTCGAGGAGGGAAATGTGGTGGAAATTCAAAAAATGATAGCTGATATTAAGGAAAAGAGTGATAAGAAGGGCGGGATTAAGAATGTATATTTTATTGCCTGCGGGGGCTCTCTTGCCGGTATTTATGCAGGATGGTATCTTCTTGACCGGGAGACAGGCCTGTTCAGGACAGGTCTGTATAACGCCAGCGAATTTATCCAGACTACGCCGAAGGCATTTGGCGAAAATACCTTATGCATATGCTCGACACTGAAAGGAACGCCGGAGGTAGAGGAGGCGATCAAATTCTGTAAGGAAAGCGGCGCGTATACAATTGCCCTGGTCGGAGAAGGAAATGAGGCAAGCACCAAATATGCAGACGGAGTTGTCCGGTTCAAATCAATCGGCGAGGTGACTACGCCGATGCTGGAGACGAATGTTACGCAGGCTCTCGGCATATCCTTTGAGCTTCTGAAGCAGTATGAGGACTATGCGTATTATGAGGATGCCGTGAGGGCCTTTGATGTTCTGGAGGATATGGCGGCAAAAATCCGTAAATATGTAAATAACGGGCCTGCGCAGCGTTTTGCAGAGGAGCATAAGGATGAAGATGTCATCTATGTAATGGGCGGCGCTCCGGCAATGGGCGTATCCTATGCGACCTCTATATGTAGTCTGATGGAGATCCAGTGGATCCACTCTCCTACCGTAAATTCTGGAGAATTTTTCCACGGCCCGTTTGAGACTCTGGACAGGAATCTTCCGATGGTACATATGGTCAGTGACGGAAGAAGCAGAGAGGAAGACCTGCGCTGTCAGAGATTTATGGATAAGTTCGGCGGAAAGATTACAACGATTGATTCAAAGGAGCTGGGCATTGATGTGCTGGGCGACAATGTAAAGGAATACTTTAACCACGTATTTCTTGACTGTGCATGGAGGGAGTATCTGACGGCTCTTGCGATTACAAGAAAGCATCCGAAGGATGTCCGCAGATATATGTGGAAGATGGAGTATTAAGCAGAATACAGCGTGCTGCTGGAATAAGGCAGTGTGATTGATGAGGAAAACAGGGACTTCCGGGATGTCCCTGTTTTCTTTGCGCCGGCTATATGCTACAATGAGACGGAGGTGATCGTATGTTGATGGATAATATCATTGTCCGGGCGCTGTCCCGTGTTTCTGATCTGATTCTGCTGAATATTTTGTGGATAATATGTTCCCTGCCGGTGGTGACGATCGGGGCATCTACCACGGCATTGTATTCTGTGATGCTGAAAATGGCGGCAAATGAGGAAGGATATATTCTGCGGGGGTTTCTGGGCGGCTTTAGGAAAAACTGGAAGCAGAGCACGATGGTGTGGATGGTGCTTCTGCTGACCGGTGCAGTGATCGGCGCGGACTTTATGATTGTGCGCCGGATGCCGGGAGGCCTTGGCTCGGCCGGAATGGTGCTGACGGGCGCGGCGGCGTTGATTTATCTGATCGAGATAGTTTTTGTGTTTCCTCTGATTGCGAAGTTTGAGAATACGACGCTTCATATGATGAAAAATGCGATCCTGATCCCGGCGGCGAGATTTCCATTTATGGCGCTGGTGATGCTTTTGATAGGAATGTGCATAGCGCTCACTTTTTTGAATACAATGACAATCCTGGCCGGAGCGGTTATCTGGTGCCTGATCGGGGTGTCTCTGCTGGCTTATGCAAATTCGTTCCTTCTCTTGGGCATGTTCCGGCCGTTTTTGAACAGAGAAGAGGATACTGTAAATATGAAAAAACAATGATATCCGGATTTTATCAAGGAATCGCAGGCAGTATATGAAGCGATGGGAAATCCTGCGCTGAAGTGTATTCTTAGCAAGAAGCAGGAGGAGTATACGATCGAGGATTATTAGGCGCTGCCGGAGACCTGCCGTGTAGAGCTGATCGACGGCGTGATCTATAATATGGCGGCGCTGGTGGGTATTTTTTCCGGTGGATCGGAGATAGATTTTACAGAACTCTATGAGAATATTCAGTTTCTATTTGCTGACACATAGGGCGCATCCCTCAGGGGAAGCGCCTTATGTGTTTATACCAGCCGGAAGCAGAGCCGGAGGATATCATGTATGAGGTTATAATGCCTTTGACCTTTCTGTGGCGGCTGTAATACATTCCATGACTGCACCTCTCATACCGCCGGTTTCCAGTTTCTCGCAGCCCTCAATGGTAGTTCCGGCAGGAGATGTCACCATATCCTTGATCTGTCCCGGGTGCATGCCGGTTTCCAGGATCATTTTTGCAGTTCCAAGGCAGGTCTGTGCCGCAAGCCGGTAGGCAGTTGCTCTTGGAAGCCCCTGCTTTACGCATGGCAGGATTGATGTCGTAGACAAAGACATGTTCCTTCGCGATAACACCGCTTTCCAGAGCTCCGTAGAGAATGGCTCCGCCCATATTGCCGCAGCCGATAATTCCAAGTTTCTTTGTGATCATAATAGTTTACCTGTCCTTTCTAAAAGATAATATTTATTCATGCGTGCGGTGAAATTCCCATACTTTTTCTAATGCACCGGGAGTCTCTATCAAAAGCTTTGTCCCCTCTGCCATACAGCGCGCCGCATAGAGCATGCCCTTGTGTCCGATGCTCATTCCCGCCTGCCTGGCGGCTGCCCAGTGGTGCAGCGGTGTACCCCTGCACATCGTAGCTGCGCTTAGGGTGATCAGAGGGATTGTATGGCTGACCTCGGATGCGTCGGTTCCGATGGAAATGGGAATGGGTTCATTCTCTAACGGCTCTAACCCGGTGAAATAGACGCCGTGGTTGTCGAACCCGGCTTCCCGGCTGAGCTGGGCGGCAAATGCAAGCTCTTCCTCTGTGTATTCGGGAACGGGGACCCGCGTCATTGCCTGATAGTAAAGCTCTGCTAATACACGGTTTACCTTCATTTCCTTACAGCTTCCTGCCAGTTCAATGTCTACCGTGGTTCCGGTCATCAGCGCAGCGCCTCTTGCGCAGTCATCCACCCGCCGGCTGGCATCGTCGGTACGGGCGCGCTTGGATGAGCGGATGAAATAGTTGGTCTTTGCCGTATCAGGGACGACATTGGCGGGAATTTTATTATCAATGTAGGCATAATGCATGCGCACATCGCCGGGCACATGCTCCCGCAGATAATTAACGCCGATATTCATAAGCTCTGCCGCATCCAGCGCACTCCTGCCGTCTTCCGGGGATCTGGAAGCGTGGGCGCTGATGCCGTGGAAGGTGTAGTTCTTAATATCCTGTGACTGCCAGATGTCATTGCTGACGCGGTTCCGGTCGAACGGGTGCCACATGATACCGGTATCTAATCCGTCAAATACTCCGGCTTTGTCCATTACGATCTTGCCGGACATGATTTCCTCCGCCGGGCATCCGTAGACAAGGATGGTTCCGGAACTATTGCAGGCGGTTATGTCTTCTTTCAGGGCGCAGGCCGCGGCGCATACGCCGGTGCCCAGCAGATTGTGCCCGCAGGCATGGCCCAGCTCCGGCAGTGCATCGTATTCTGCCAGAAATCCAAGACGGGGCCTGCCGTTTCCCCAGACTGCTGTAAAGGCAGTGCTGATCCCGGCTGTGTTCCAGGATATTTCAAAGCCCTGTTTCTGCAGGAAACCGGCAAGACACTCCGAGGAATGGGATTCCTGATAGGCAGTTTCAGGATGGCAGAAAATGTCGCCGGCAATGTGAATGATTTCTTCTTCGTGGGAAAAAATCCAGTTTGATATTATGTTCATGGTAATGTCCTTTTCTGGCTGCATCGGACCCGGCGGAAAATATATGTAATGCAGAGTCCGGGATTTTTGTTATAACTTGAAGGGATAGATTTCATCGAGAGGAATATCATCCAGTATATCAAGATATTCCTGCCCGAAGGTATCTGCATAGTCTGTAAGAGCAAGCTGGACGGCCTTGCTGCCGTCATCGCCTAATGCTTCGGTCAAAACTCTGCTGATGGTGTGCTTTAAGTGGGCGGTATGGAAATTAAAATCCTTCATGCAGGAAGTACCAAGCTCTTTCTTTTTCTGTGCAAGCTGGATGTTCTCTTCCTCTGTCAGGGGATGTCCCCAGTCAAATTCGCAGCGGCCGCCGCCCCAGCTTAGTGAAGCTGTGGTCGGAGTGCAGACGAAATCGGGGCGGAATCCCTGATATACGGCATTGTCTACGTTCACACAGTAATATTTTCCATATTCCAGAATATCGTGTTTCTTCCATGCATCGCACCAGGCGCATTTGGCGATGTAGGTCTGGAGCACGGGCTCTGTCTGGAGCTGTCCAAATTCCATCTGTCCCTCATAGTCCGGCTTCCATTCGCCGTAGGCCTGATTGGTCATGGTGGTAAGCTCATCGCCGTGAGCCTTGGCATTTAGCGCCATGCGTTTTCCCCGTTCATTTCCATAGGCGGTCATGGCTGCAAGAATGGCATCTCTGCCTGCATCGCCGCACAGTTCTATCGTATGCCTGGCAAAATAGGCAAACAGCATCGCGTGATGCTCAATCAAGCAGGTAATTTTTGTATCTGCCATAAAAAGTTCCCCCTTCGGTCAAATATTGTAGATAAGAAAATTATACTACAGAGAATAGACGCTGGAAAGGAATAGTTAGGGAAAAGGTTGATTTATTGCGGGGGACTCGTTGCCAAGTTTGGCCAAACATGGTATATTAGAACTAACCTTTTTGTCAAGTTGAACAAAAAATATGAAAAAAGAATGGTAGGAGTGGTTAAAATGTATCAGGAAGAGTATAAGCGCTGGATGGCGGCAGATTTGGAAGATGCGGATCTTATGCCGGAATTATCCAAGGTCGAAGGCAATGATGAGGAGATCAAGGATCGTTTTGCAGTAGCATTGAAGTTCGGTACGGCCGGACTCCGGGGGGTGCTGGGAGCAGGAACGAACCGTATGAATATTTATGTTGTGCGTCAGGCTACGCAGGGACTTGCGAACTGGGTTAAGACACAGGGCGGGAACCAGACCGTGGCAATCAGCTATGACAGCCGCTTGAAGAGTGATGTGTTTGCTAAGACGGCAGCAGGTGTTCTGGCGGCGAATGGAATTCATGTTAGGATTTACGACGCGTTGATGCCTGTGCCGGCGCTTTCCTTTGCGACACGCTATTATAAGTGCAATGCCGGCATTATGGTTACGGCTTCCCACAATCCGGCTAAGTACAACGGATATAAGGCGTACGGACCGGACGGATGCCAGATGACAGACGATGCGGCGGCGATTGTATATGATGAGATCCAGAAGACAGATGTGCTGAACGGGGCAGAGTATATTTCTTTTGCAGAGGGTGTTGAGAACGGCTTGATCCGCTTTGTGGGAGATGACTGCAAGAAGGCGCTCTATGAAGCGATTGAATCCCGCCAGGTACGTCCGGGCCTCTGCAAGAGCGCAGGCCTGAAGCTGGTTTACAGTCCGTTAAACGGCGCGGGGCTGGTGCCGGTTACTCAGGTTCTGAAGGATATTGGCATTACCGATATTACGATCGTGCCGGATCAGGAATATCCGAACGGATATTTTACAACCTGCAGCTATCCGAATCCTGAGATTTTTGAGGCGTTGGAGCAGGGATTGAAATTGGCAGAGGAGACAGGCGCAGACCTGATGCTGGCAACAGACCCGGATGCAGACCGCGTAGGCATTGCCATGAAGTGTCCGGACGGCTCCTACGAGCTGGTAAGCGGAAATGAAGTGGGCGTTCTGCTGCTTGATTATATCTGTGCGGGACGTATCGAGAAGGGAACCATGCCGGAGAAGCCGGTTGCTGTGAAGTCGATTGTATCGACGCCGCTTGCAGATGCGGTTGCAGAGCATTACGGCGTTGAGCTGAGAAGCGTACTGACCGGATTTAAGTGGATCGGCGATCAGATTGCGCGTCTGGAGGCGGACGGAGAGGCAGACCGTTTTATCTTCGGATTCGAGGAGAGCTACGGATATCTGGCAGGCCCTTATGTGCGTGATAAGGACGCGGTGATCGGTTCTATGCTGATCTGTGAGATGGCCGCATATTATAGAAGCATCGGCAGCTCATTGAAGCAGAGAATGGAAGAGATTTATACAGAGTACGGACGTTATCTGAACAAGGTGGACAGCTTTGAGTTCCCAGGACTTACCGGCATGGATAAGATGACAGGGATTATGCAGGAGCTTAGGGAGAATCCGCCGGCAGAGATCGCAGGATACAAGGTGGTTAAGGCTGTGGATTACAAGAAGCCGGAGGAAACCGGGCTTCCGGCGGCGAATGTATTGATTTATTCGCTGGAAGGGGGAGCAAGCGTAATCGTCCGCCCATCCGGAACAGAGCCTAAGATCAAGACCTATTTTACGACCCTTGGAAAGGATCTTGAAGAAGCACAGGCTCAGAAGGATAAGCTGGCAGAGGCGTTGAAGCCAATGTTTGCATAACGGCAGAAAGACAGCATAGAGAGTAAGAGCGGGCGGTTCTGAAAAGTTTTATCAGAAACGTCCGCTTTTTATTATATAGGATTAAGGTGTCAATGGAAGGATTGCTTGACAATGTCTGCGGTTTTAAGTATATTAAATTAATAAAGGAAAGTATTAAATTAATTAATTATATACTGTTTGTGGAGGTTTTTATGGCTAAGGACGTAACGCTTGCGGATATTGCGTCGAGGGTCGGCGTAAGTAATGTTGCTGTTTCTAAAGCACTGTCTGGGAAGCCGGGAGTGAGCCGGGAACTCAGAAGTAGGATTAAAAAAGTTGCGGAAGAGATGGGATACGTGCCGAGTGCGGCGGGCAGAACGGTTTCAAATGAAACCGGGAATATAGGAGTGATCATTCCAGAACGTTTTTATGGAGATTCTTTTTCTTTCTATGGAAGGTTATATGAGAAAGTGGTAAGGGCTTTATATGAGAACAGATATTATGGGATCCTGGAGATGCTGGGGAAAGAGGATGAAGAGTCTGGAGTCCTGCCGAAAGTAATGCAGGATGAGAAGGTAGACGGCTTGATCCTTATGGGACAGATGGAAGACGGGTATATTAAGAAGATGGTGAGCCAGACAAAGCTTCCGGTATTTTTTCTTGATACGTATGTACCGTTTGCCGAGCTTGATACGGTTATTTCAGACGGATATTACGGGATGTATCTGCTGACGAATCTTTTGATAGCGCGGGGGCACAGGCAGATCGGATATGTGGGCAATGTGGACGCTACAAGTAGTATTGCGGACAGGTATTGGGGTTATAGGCGCGCCCTGCGGGAAAATGGGATAGAGTTTGATCCGGATTGGGAAACGACGGACCGTGATAAATATGGAAAGACCTATGACAGGATAATCGAAGCTCCGGGAGAGATGGATGCCTTTGTGTGCAACTGCGACTATACAGCGCATATTGTGATAAAGAATCTGGAAGATGCCGGATGCCGGGTGCCGGAGGATGTGTCCGTGGTGGGTTTTGATAATTTCCTGCCGGCGGGTATTACAGAAAACCGGATCACTTCTTATGAAGTAAATACGGAGCAGATGGCAAGGCTTTGCGTGAAGTCTCTGATACGGAAGATCGGGAAGAAAAGATACGCCGGCGGAATTCAGATAGTAACAGGACGGATTGTAGAAAAGGAGACGGTAAAAGCCAGAGAATAATATTAACAGGGGTTGCTTTTATTAGAGTTTTTGGGTTGAATGCGGTGTGCGGCCGGATTTGACCCTTTTTTTGATGTTTTGTATGCCGGAAAAGCCGCCGGTGGAAAAATTTCCGAACTGTTGTTTGGATAATTAAATTAAGTTAATAAATAAATTTATTAACTTAATATTGTGAAAAATAGCATACAATAAATGGTGATATTCAACAAAAAAGCGAGGACGTTTTTTTATAAAATGACGAAAGTGTGTATTATTGCCAAATAACAAAAAATACAGGTTGATTAAATTAATATAATAATGTATAGTTAAATTAACTCAAATGAAGTTAATAAAAAAGAAAAGGAGATGCATTATGAAGAAGAGTACTTTAAAGAGAGTGTTCGCGGCTACAGTTTCAGCGGCAATGGTGATGTCCCTTGCGGCCTGTGGCGGGTCAAAGAAGGCGGTTGAGAAACAGGAAATTGATTTGACGATCGACCAGATCAAATTGGGAGAGGATTATACAGATATCGAAGCGGATCTGAAATTCCTGACCCATAAGACGGATGTAATTGATACAACATTTAGCGAGTACATAACAGAATTTCAGAAATTGTATCCGAATGTTAACATTGAATATGAAGGAATCACAGATTATGCAAATGATATTACCACACGCCTTACCACCGGCGACTGGGGAGATATCTGTATGGTACCTATGACGGTTGACAAAGATGAGCTGGAAAATTACTTCACAAAGCTGGGCGACAAGGCGGCGCTTGCAGGCACATATGAAGAGAATATGCTGAATAACTACGCATATCAGGATAATGTATACGGTATTCCGTCCATGGCGAACGTGCAGGGTATTGTATACAATAAGAAAGTTTTTGAAGATGCGGGAGTCACAGAGCTGCCAAAGACACCGGATGATTTTCTGGATGCACTGCAGGCAATCAAGGATAAGACGGATGCCATTCCGCTGTACACCAATTTTGCGGCCGGCTGGACTATGACAGCATGGGATGCCAATATTGACGGCGGCGCAACAGGAGACCCGGACTTTGCAAATACCGGGCTTACCAAGGGAGAAAATCCATTTGCCGACAGAGGGGACGGAACCGGTCCTTATGCAGTATACAATACCTTATATGAAGCAGTGAAGAGGGGACTTACAGAGGAAGACCCGACTACGACTGACTGGGAAGGCAGCAAGGGTATGCTGAATGCAGGAGAGATCGGCTGCATGGTACTCGGCTCATGGTCGATCGTACAGATGCAGCAGGCCGGCGATAACGGGGATGATATTGGATTTATGGCGTTCCCGATCACGGTTGACGGACAGCAGTATGCGGCGGCCGGACCGGATTACAATTACGGTATCAACTGCAACAGCTCCTCAGATAATCAGATTGCGGCAATGTGCTATATCAAATGGCTCGTAGAGGAATCTGGATTCGCACAGGGCGAAGGCGGACTTTCTGTGGTAAGTACAGACGAATATCCAGAGGCGTTGACTGCATTAGAGGGAATTGAGCTTGTGGTAAATAATCCGGCGGCATCAGGCGAAGAGAATCTGTTTAATGATGTGAACAATGATTCCGAACTTGGAATTAATGTCTCTGGAGCGGTTCCGACTCAGGTTGTAGAGGAAGCGGTATCAGGCTCGAAGACGATGGAAGATATGGCCGCAGAGTGGAATGAAAAATGGACGGCGGCACAGGAATCAAACGGCGTTGAATACTAAAGAGAACAGGCGGGGGGAGGGCTTGCCCCGCCGTTCCGGTCAGGAAAGGAGAGTGTGGGATTGATGAACGAGAAGAAAAGTTTTAAGGCGTGGATCCAGTCGGGAAAAGTAAACCGGAAGCTTTGTATTATTGTCTTTATGTTAGTACCGGTAGCGTTGCTTCTTATTTTTACATATATACCGTTCTTTAAGATGATTGGGTTTAGCTTTTACGATATGAAATATATCGGCGACAGAGAGTTTGTAGGGCTGCAGAATTATGTTGAGGTATTTACGAGAAAGGATTGTTTCCAGGCATTAAAGCTTAGCTTGTACTATATCGTTGCTTCCTTTATCCAGCTTGCACTTGCGCTGTATTTTGCATCTATACTGAGCTTTAAGGTAAAGGGCGGAGGCGTGTTCAAGGGATTGATGTTCTTCCCATATCTGGTATGCGGTATCGCGGTAGGTTTTATCTTCAAGTTCTTTTATACCAGAGGATTCGTGCTGGATACGGTTCTGCAGTGGTGCGGGTTTAATCTGGAAAATCTGCCATACTGGTTAAAGGATACGAGTATCAATAATATCTCGGTTGCCGCAACCTCTATCTGGAGATATATGGGACAGGGTATGGTTATGTTTATCGGTGCGATTATGTCGGTGGACGCTTCTCTTTATGAAGCGGGGGATATTGACGGCGCAAACAGCTTCCAGAAGTTTTTCTATATTATTCTGCCGAATATCAAAACGATTATTGTGCTGAACATGATCCTTTCAATCACAGGTTCTCTGAGCGTATTCGAGCCGCCTTATGTTATTACCGGCGGTGACTTTGGAACAGGAACGTACTTTGTTATTATGAATAAGCTGGCCCACGAGAGCCAGAAAGTAGGTCTGGCATCTGCCATGGCGGTCGTTCTGCTTGGACTGATTATGATTGCGACACTTATCCAAAAGGGTGTTGAGAAATATTACTTCGGCGTAGGGGATCAGGAATCCATCCGAGAAGTCAGAAAGCGTAAAAAACGTCAGGAATTAGAAGCAAAGGGAGGTGCCAGATAATGTCAGGGGCAAAAGCTAAAAAAATAATAGTTTCCATATTGAAATATTTTACTTTGATATTAGGGGCATTTATTTCCGTGCTTCCGATCGTAGTCTGTGTCATCACGGCATTTAAGACGCCAGAGGAATATGCTGCTACGAATGTTATGACGCTTCCGGAGAGCTGGGCTTATTTTGAGAACTTTGTGCAGGCGTGGTCGCAGGCAAATATGGGGATTGCTTTTAGGAATTCGATTATTATTCTGGTTTGTGTACTTGCCGGTTCTATTCTGACCGGTTCTATGCTTGCCTACGTGCTCAGCCGTTTTAAATTCAAGGGCAACGGCCTTATCAGAAACATGTTTCTGTTTGCTTCGCTGCTTCCGGGTATTGCGATGCAGGTGTCTGTATATCAGATCATGTACAGCCTTGGATGGATCAACTTCCTGCCGGGATACATTATCATGATGTGCGGTACGGATATCATTTCAATTTACATTTTTATCCAGTTCTTTGAGAATATTCCGGATTCACTGGATGAATCGGCAATTATGGATGGATGTACTTATTTTGGCGTATTTTTCAGAATCCTGTTTCCGCTGCTGAAACCAGCGATCGTAACGGTTATGATTCTGAAGGGCGTAAGCGTTTATAACGAATATTATACAGCGAATCTTTATCTGCAGGATAAGAACAGGCTGGTTACGGTTGCAACATCTTTGTTTAAATTTACAGGTCCTTTGGGAAATCAGTATAACTACATCTGCGCAGGTGTAATTATTACAATGATTCCTGCCTTGATCGTCTTTATCTTATGTCAGAAACAGATTTACGGCGGACTGGCTGCGGGAGCTGTAAAAGGCTAGTAAAAATATGGACTATGGAGGAACGATCATGAGTGAAGTTAAAATTATCGGGGCATCTGTACCGAATGTGCCCTGGCAGGAGAGACCGGATGACAAAAAGGCATGGATGCCGGTGTGGCGGTACAGTGAAAATCCGATTATCGGGCGTAATCCCGCAGAAGGCGTTGCGCGGATTTTCAACAGCGCGGTCATGCCCTACAAAGGAGAATTTATCGGCGTATTCCGCGGTGAGCAGACAAATGGAATTCCATATATTTATCTTGGAAGAAGTAAGGATGCTGTCTGCTGGGACTTTGAAAAGAATAAAATACCATTTAAGGATGAAGCGGGAAATGATTTTATGCCGAAGTATGCATACGACCCAAGGCTGGTAAAAGTAGAGGATACCTATTATATTATCTGGTGTCAGGACTTTTATGGCGCCTCCATAGGAGTTGCGAAAACACAGGACTTTGAGACATTTACAAGAATTGAAAATCCGTTTCTTCCGTTCAATAGAAATGCAGTGCTGTTCCCGAGAAAGGTAAACGGAAAGTTCTTAATGCTGTCGCGCCCCAGCGACAGCGGGCATACTCCCTTCGGCGATATCTTTATTTCAGAAAGTAAGGATATGGTATACTGGGGAAGGCACCGCCATGTGATGGGAAAAGGAAACGAATGGTGGCAGAACGTGAAGATTGGCGGCGGAGCGGCGCCGATTGAGACAAGTGAAGGATGGCTTCTGTTCTATCATGGCGTAACCGGAACCTGCAACGGATATGTGTACAGTATTGGCGGCGCCATTCTGGACATTGACGAGCCGTCGATTGTTAAGTACCGTTGTGATACATTTCTTCTAACGCCGGAGGAGTGGTATGAAGAGCGCGGATTTGTGCCGAACGTAACATTCCCCTGTGCGACGATCCACGATGCGGACAGCGGAAAGATTGCGATATATTATGGAGCCGCAGATACCTATGTGGGCCTTGCTTTTACGAAGGTTGACGAAGTGACGGAGTATATCAAGGAGCATAGCGTTGTTACGGCAGAAGACGCCGAGATTGGAAGAAGATAGAAAATTTGGAGGAAAACCATGCTGATAACAGAAGTAAAAAGGCATTTGGAAACAGACATTATACCATTCTGGCAGGGCATGAAGGATGAAGTATACGGAGGATTCTACGGATTTCTGGATTTTGATCTGAATCTGGATAAAGAGGCTGTAAAGGGCTGTATTTTAAACAGCAGGATCCTCTGGTTTTTCTCCAATGCATATCTGGTTCTTGGAGAAAAGGAGCTTCTTTGGAGCGCGCGCCATGCATTCCTGTTTTTGAAGGAACACTGTCTGGACAGGGAGTACGGCGGGGTTTACTGGTCGCTTACCTATAAAGGTGAGCCGGAGGATACTACAAAACATACGTACAATCAGGCATTTGCCATCTATGCGCTTTCTTCTTATTATGATGCGTCAGGGGATGAAGAAGCCTTGGAAACCGCAAGAAGCCTTTACTATCTGGTGGAAGAAAAATGTAAGGATGAATACGGTTATCTGGAAGCCTTTACAAGAAGCTTTGAACCGGCGGATAATGATAAGCTGTCCGAAAATGGAGTGATGGCGGAAAAGACGATGAATACTCTGCTGCATGTATTTGAGGCATATACAGAATTGTACCGCGTGACAGGAGATAAATACATGGCAGACAACCTTCGGTTTATGCTGGATATCATGGCGGAAAAGATTTATAATCCGGAGCTTGGCAGGCAGGAGGTTTTCTTTGACAGAACATGGAATACATTGATTGATCTATATTCCTACGGACATGATATAGAAACCGCCTGGCTGATAGATAGAGGGCTGGAGATACTTGGAGATGCTTCTTATAAAAAGAAGCTGGGGCAGATTACAAAGACTATTACGGAAAATATCTATAAAACAGCCTACATAGACCATTCGCTGGTAAATGAAGCGGAGAACGGCGTAGTTGATACGACCCGCGTCTGGTGGGTACAGGCGGAAGCGGTGGTAGGATTCTTAAATGGATACCAGAAACAGCCGGAGAAGAAAGAATATTTGGAGGCGGCGGAAGATATCTGGAGCTATATCCGGGAATACCTGATTGATAAGAGGGCGGGCTCGGAATGGTTTTCCGGTCTGGATAAGGATAGAAAACCAATTGAGAAACCGATCGTGGAACCATGGAAATGTCCGTATCATAACGGAAGAATGTGCTTCGAGGTAATAAGGAGGCTTAAGGATGCTTCATAAACAATATTATGTGGAACAGGCAAAGGTAGAGAAGCTGATTGCCAGAAAGAATCAAAAAAGCAGCTATTATAACGGAATCTATGACAGATATGAATATCCGGTGCTGACAAGAGAATTTGCGCCGGTTCACTGGAGATATGATTTGGATGAGAAGACGAATCCATATTTTATGGAGCGTCTGGGAATTAATGCGGTCATGAACTCAGGGGCTGTCGAACTGAATGGAAAGTACTATCTGGTCGTCCGCGTGGAGGGAAATGACAGGAAATCCTTTTTTGCAGTGGCAGAGAGCGAGACAGGGATCGATGGATTCCGTTTCTGGGATTATCCGGTGATCCTGCCGGATACCTGCCCGGAGGAAACCAACGTATACGACATGCGCCTTACAAAGCATGAGGACGGCTGGATTTATGGGCTGTTCTGCTCGGAAAGTAAGGAGAAGGACAACCCGGATCTGTCTGCGGCGGTTGCGGAAGCCGGAATTGTCAGGACGAAGGATTTAAAGACTTGGGAGCGTCTGGATAATCTGAAGACGCTCCGCTCGCCCCAGCAGAGAAATGTGGCGCTGCATCCGGAGTTCGTAGATGGGAAATACGCGTTTTATACCCGGCCGATGGATGGATTTATCGAGACCGGAAGCGGCGGAGGTATCGGGTTTGGACTGTGCGGGGATATCTGCCATGCGGTGATTGATGAAGAAAAGATTATCAGCAGACGGATTTATCACACGCTGACCGAGTCGAAAAACGGCGCCGGCGCACCTCCGATCAAGGGGAAGAAATGCTGGATACACATCGCGCACGGCGTCCGCAATACAGCTGCGGGTCTTCGTTATGTACTCTATGCGTTTGGAACGGATCTGCAAGATCCTTCCAGAGTAATCGCAGAGCCTTCGGGGGTCTTTCTGGTACCGCTTGGAAACGAACGGGTCGGGGATGTGTCGAATGTGGTATTTACCAATGGAGCGATAGCAAAGGAAAACGGAGAAGTATATATTTATTATGCTTCCTGTGATACCAGAATGCATGTGGCATCTACCACAATTGACAAGCTGGAGGATTATCTGTTTGCAACGCCTAAGGATCCGCTCCGTTCGCCGGATTGTGTCAGACAGAGATGTGAAATGATACGAAAAAATCTTGAACTTTTATAAAAGGACTTACGAGACTGCGCTTCGGCGCAGTCCCTCCAAAAAAATCAGAGGAGTGATGGGGATTCCTATGAAAAACTATATTGAAGACATACGGGAAAAAACCTCCGGGATGAGCAGGAATGAAGCGTGCGCCTATGTGTGGACGTATTATTGGTATCATATTCTGGGAATTTTAGCCATCATTGCTCTGATTCTTTTGTTTGCGCCGCATTATGGATCCGGCAATAAGAAGCCGCTGTTTACTTGTATCCTGGTTAACCAGGAAGCGGATCAGAACAGAATACAGGATGCGGCAGAGGAGTTCGCGGAATATGCGGGGCTCCAGGAAGAGCGGGTGCTGATTACTTCGGACTATACATTTTCTTACGGAGAGGTAAGGCTGGAAGGCGTGAATGAAGGATCCTATGAGAAGTTTTTCTTTCAGTGGCGGAATGAGGAAATTGATGCCGCTATCCTTCCGGAAAGCTTTTATATACATGTGAAGGAAATGGGCGGGGAGTTCCGCGTACTGGAAGAGACGCAGGGACTTACGCCCTATATGGACGGGAATTCCTGCAGGGCGGTCCTGCTTGGGAATGACAGTTTTACAGAGAGGGTAAGCGGAAAGAAGGACGAGAAGCTTCTGCTTGCTTTTCCGGATAACGGGAAGCATGAGGAAGCGTGCGGACTGTTTTTGCAATATTTGAAGAACATAGAAAGAGAGGGAGAGGAGCTTGAAACAATTTTCAACGGATAATCGATTTTTTGATTGTATGGGGAATATCGGTGATTGGATCATTCTGAATATCCTGTTTGTGTTTACCTCCCTTCCGGTGATTACAATCGGCATGTCGCTTACAGCAATGTATCAGGCGGCATTGCGCCGGAGCAGGGGAGAGGGCATTTATATGGTAAGAGAGTATTTTCAGGCCTGCCGGACGGAGTGGAAGCAGAGTACAAAGCTGTGGCTGATTTTTTTGTTTACAGGAGGCATTCTTTTGTTTGATATGCTGTACTCCAAAAATCTGTGGAGCTCCCTGAATATTGCAATTGGCTGTCTGGCGGTAATCTGGTGCTTTGTATTCTGCTATGCATTCCCGCTGCAGGCGAGATTTGAAAACAATATAAAGAATACGCTGAGGAATGCGCTTCTGCTTGCAGTTAAGAATCTGCCGTATACACTTATCATGGTTCTTTTGAACGGCATTCCGGCTGTCTGCATCGCGGCAGGCGTATTTGCAGTGCAGATGGCAGTGCCTATTTACTGTGCAATAGGATTTTCTCTTACAGCAAGAATAAACAGTATATTTTTGACAAAGATTTTCAGGGTGTTTGAGAAGGAGGAGCAAAATGCGGATTTATCCAGACCATAAGGAGCTTGTATATACCGGAAGAATAGACTGGAGTAACCAGAGGGAACCGATTTTTGTGTATCCTTGTACCTCAGTGGAAATGAGGTTTACCGGGAGTCTGCTCAAGCTCTACATTAAGAATTATCATGCATATTGGGACAACTATCTGGGATGTATTCTTGATGGAAAGCAGATGAAGTATCTGCTTCCTGAGACCGGGACGATAGCGTTAGAGGTTGAAGTGGAGCAGACGCAGAAGGAGGAGCATGAGCTTCTGATCTTCAAGAGACAGGACGCCTGCCATGAATTTGCATTTCTGGGCGTGGAAATCGGGGATGGAGAACGGCTCTTAAAGCCGCCTGCCGTACCGGAGCGGAGGATAGAAGTATATGGGGATTCCGTGTCTGCCGGCGAGGTGTCGGAGGCGGAAGACTATGTGGGGAAGGAAGACCCGGAGCATAACGGAGAGTATTCCAATAGCTGGTACTCGTATGCATGGATGACGGCAAGAAGGCTGAATGCCCGGATACAGGATATTGCTCAGGGCGGAATTGCCCTTATGGATGGAACGGGATGGTTTCACGCGCCGGATTATGTAGGCATGGAGAGTGCATGGGACAAAATCCACTATAATCCGGATTTTGGAAAAATGATGGAATGGGATTTTACCAGATACATTCCGCAGGCAGTGATTGTTGCAATCGGGCAGAATGACAGCAATCCTGAGGATTATATGAAAGAGGATTATGACGGAGAGAAGGCTGTGAAATGGAGGGAGCATTATAAGTGTTTTCTTGGAGGGCTTAGAGAGAAGTATCCGGAAGCGCAGATTGTCTGCTGTACAACTCTTCTGCGCCATGACAGGGCGTGGGATATGGCTGTCGGGCAGGCGGTTAAAGAGCTTGGGGATGATAAAATTACCCAGTTTCTCTTTCGGCGTAACGGAAGCGGCACTCCTGGCCACTTAAGGATTCCAGAGGCGGAAGAAATGGCAGAAGAGCTGTCCGCTTATATAGAAGGGCTTGATATAGAAGGATGGGATTTGTAAATGCAGAAGGTTAATTTAGCTAGACTTAAAAATTGTATGCGCCGGGCTGAGAATGGAGAAGAGCTGACCATCGGATTTTTCGGGGGCTCCATCACTCAGGGATGCGCGGCATCCGTACATGAGAACTCGTATTCTTACCGTGTCTTTCAGTGGTGGGAGAAAGCATTTCCGAAAGCGGATTTTCATTACGTAAATGGAGGGATCGGCGGGACAACGTCGCATTTTGGGGTGTCCAGAGTTGTTTCGGATCTGCTGATGTACCAGCCGGATTTGGTGGTGGTAGATTTCAGTGTGAATGACGAAGCGGAGGAATTTTTTCAGGAGACTTATGAGGGAGTTATACGAAGGATTCTGAAATGGAAGTCAAAACCGGCAGTATTGATTTTAAATAATATTTATTACAATTCAGGAAGAAATGCCCAAGAATATCATAACAAGGCAGGGGCATGGTATGGGATTCCCTGTGTGAGCATGAAAGACACCCTGTACCAGAGGGTGAGAGAAGGGCAGTATGCACAGGAAGAGCTGGCGCCGGACGGCCTGCATCCAAATGATTACGGCCATGAGCTTGTGGCGGCGGAGATCATTGCATTGCTGGAACATGTGAAAGCACATGCAGGAGAGAAGGAGGAAGAATTGCCGCTGCCGGAGCCGATGACTGCCAATGCCTATGAAAATGCCAGAAGACTTACGATACAGGAGATATCCCCGGAGCTTATGGGATTCTGTACGGACACGGAGGAGAAAACAGGGCATTTGGATTTGTTCAAAAACGGATGGATAGGAAAGCAGGCAGGGGACAGGATTTCATTTGAGTTGGAAGCCTCCTGCATTGCAGTCCAATACAGGAAGGCAGTAGCAAAACCAGCTCTGCGGGCGAAGCTGATTTTGGATGGAGATACCGTAAATACACGGATGCTGGATGGGAATTTTGATATGGACTGGGGCGACTGCGCATATTTGGAACCTGTTCTCCATCATGGAAAACGGTTGAGGCATAGCATTGATATTGAAATTATAGACGACGGGCTGGAACATGCCGGATCGTTCTACCTTATGTCCATCATTACTGCGTAGTAATAAATTGTTGTAAACGTTGATTGTAATTTAGAAATGGAGGTTCAAAATGGAAGCAGGAAAGACCTATGAATTTTGGCTGGAGGATTCTTATTTTGATGAAAAGACGAAGGAAGAGCTGAGAGAAATTGCGGAGGATGAGAAAGAGATTGAGGAGCGTTTTTATAAGAATCTCGCCTTTGGCACGGGAGGCTTAAGAGGAATCATCGGAGCAGGAACAAACCGGATGAATATCTATACGGTGCGGAAGGCAACCCAGGGACTGGCAAATTATATCGTAAAGCAGGGCGCAGAAAAGAAGGGCGCGGCTATCGCCTATGATTCCCGGAATATGTCGCCGGAATTTGCCGAGGAAGCGGCGCTGTGCCTGACGGCAAATGGCGTGAAGGCGTACATATTTCCGTCCCTCCGCCCGACGCCGATGCTGTCCTTTGCGTTAAGAGAGCTTGGATGTACGGCGGGGATCGTGATAACCGCAAGCCATAATCCGGCAGAATATAATGGATATAAGGTGTACTGGGAGGACGGCGCCCAGATTACGGCGCCGAAGGATAAAGAGATTATCACGGAGGTCAATGCAATTACCGATTTTGGGCAGGTTAAGACCATGACGAGGGAGGAAGCGTTAAATAGCGGCCTGTATGAGGTAATTGGACCGGATATGGATGATAAATATATGGAAGCGTTAAAAAAGCTGGCGATCCATCCAGAGATTATCCAGAAGGAAGCAGAGAATCTGAAGATTGTTTACACCCCGCTTCACGGCACAGGAAACCTTCCGGTAAGACGGATTTTAAAGGAGCTGGGCTTTGCCAAGGTGTATGTGGTGGAGGAGCAGGAGCTTCCCGATGGGAATTTCCCTACCGCGCCTTATCCGAATCCAGAGGATATGAAAGCATTTGCCCTTGCCCTGGAATTGGCCGGGAAAGTGGATGCGGATATTGTACTGGCCACAGACCCGGATGCAGACCGTCTGGGCGTGTATGCAAAGGATGAAGAGACAGGAGGATACAGAAGCTTTACCGGAAATATGTCTGGAATGCTGATCATGGAGTATATTCTGTCTCAGAGAAAGAAAATGGGAACCTTACCGGAAAACGGCGCAGTGGTTACCACCATTGTATCCGGAAAAATGGCAAGGGAGATTGCAAAGGACTATGGCGTAACGCTGATTGAGACACTGACCGGCTTTAAATACATCGGTGAGCAGATTAAATTATTTGAGCAGAGCGGCAGCCATGAATTCCTGTTCGGCTATGAAGAAAGCTATGGATGCCTTGTGGGAATCCATGCAAGAGACAAGGATGCAGTCGTGGCTGTGATGGCGCTCTGTGAGGCTGCCGCATGGTGCAGGCATCGGGGAACGACCCTCTGCGGCCAGATGGATCAGCTTTTTGAAAGATACGGATATTATAAGGAGGGGCTGTCCACGTTAACCTTGAAAGGACAGGACGGAGCAAAGAAGATTCAGGAAATGATGGAAAGCATCCGAAAAGATATTCCGGCACAGATCGGCGGACTTAGGGTGGCTCAATTCAGGGACTACAGAGAGGATACGCTGATAGATTACGAAACAAAAGAGACGAGGAAAACAGGACTTCCAAAGTCAGATGTGCTGTATTTTGAACTGGAGGGCGGCACCTGGTGCTGCATCCGGCCGTCAGGAACAGAGCCGAAAATCAAATTCTACATCGGAGTAAAAGGCGCAGATGAAAAGGACGCCTGCAAGCAGTTAGAGGCGATGACGAAGGCATTCTCGGAAATGGTAAAATAGAAGAAATAATGATAGCTGACACGGACAATTTTCGTTTTCGTAGACAGGTTTCTGCCCTCTGGGAGACCGCGCGCAGCATACCCTCCAATACAAAGCATTAAAGGGTGCTTTTAGCGGAAGTGAAATCCACTGCTTACGGAGACTTGGATGCGCAGGTGTTCCTGCGCATTCTAGCCGAAGTTGGCAGTTAGTTCAATGGAGCGTTATCCAGCTTTGTATTGGAGGGTATGCTGCGCGCGGTCTCCCAGAGGGCAGAAGCCGTCCGCTAAAAAAATCAAAAATTGCAGGAGGTGCAACAGATGGCATTTCGGAAGGATTTTGCATGGGGCGCGGCAACCAGCGCCTATCAGATTGAAGGAGCCGTGAAGGAAGACGGCAAGGGACGGCATATATGGGATGTTTACACCGGCGAGCCGGGGCATATTTTCGGAGACCATACCGGAGAAACTGCCTGCGGCCACTATCACAGATATCGGGAAGACGTTCAGATCATGAAAGAAATCGGGCTGAAAGCGTACCGTTTTTCAATTGACTGGTCCAGAGTGCTGCCAGAAGGGCATGGACGTGTGAACGAGAAGGGGATTGCATTCTACAATGGGCTGATCGACGAGCTTCTTGCAAATGGAATTGAGCCGTATATTACCCTGTATCACTGGGAGCTTCCCTATGAGCTGTATAAGCGGGGAGGCTGGATGAATCCTCAGATTGTAGAATGGTTCGGGGAATACGCAAGGCTCATAGCCGAGCGGTTCAGTGACCGGGTGACACATTATTTTACTCTGAATGAGCCCCAGTGCTTTGTAGGCTTAGGCTTCCTTACCGGGGAACATGCACCGGGTCTTAAATGTCCGCTGAAGGATACCTTCGAGATGGCGCATAATGCCTTGAAGGCACATGGACGGGCAGTACAGATGCTGCGTCAGTATGGAAAGCAGCCGCTGACGGTTGGCTATGCGCCCACCGGAAGCATGTGCTATCCGGAAACGGAGAAACCAGAGGACATTGAGGCGGCAAGGCAGATGCTGTTTGCGCTGCAGCCGGATGACAGAAATTGGACATGGAACGTGTCATGGTGGTCAGATCCGGTGCTTTTGGGACGTTATCCAGAGGAGGGACTGAAACGGTATGAGCCTTATCTGCCTGAAATTACGGACGAGGACATGAAGCTTATCTCAGAGCCGATCGATGTATACGGACAGAATATTTATAACGGAAGATGCATCCGTATGGGCGTGGATGGCGTGCCGGAGGAAGTGAAGCGCTATGAGGGATTTCCGAAGACAGCCATCGACTGGCCGATAACGCCTGGGGCGCTGTACTGGGGCCCCAAGTTTTTGTATGATCGGTATCAGAAGCCGATTTATATTACCGAAAATGGATTGTCCTGCCACGATGTGATTTCGATAGATGGTAAGGTACGTGATCCCAATCGGATCGATTTTCTGGCAAGGTATCTGCATGAGCTGAAACGGGCAGCAGGAGAGATTGACCTGCGGGGCTATTTCCAGTGGTCGCTGATGGATAATTTTGAGTGGGCAAAGGGATACTCCGAGCGTTTTGGAATGGTCTATGTGGATTATCGGACCGGAAAGAGGATTCTAAAAGATTCTGCATATTGGTACCGCAGTGTGATTCAAAGTAATGGAGAAGAATTATGAGTATTTTAAAATTAAAACCAAGCTGTAAGGACTACCTCTGGGGCGGAAGCCGGTTGAAAGCGGAGTATGGTAAGGAGTATGAGGGGGACGTGCTTGCCGAGACATGGGAGTTATCCTGCCATCCGGACGGACCTTCTTATATTATGAATGGGGCATATCAGGGAAAGACCCTGCAGGAGTATATCGACGGGGAAGGAAAAGAGGTTCTGGGAACCCACTGTAGAAGGTTCCGGGATTTTCCGATTTTGACAAAATTTATTGATGCGAAGGATAATCTGTCTATCCAGGTCCACCCGGATAACCGTTATGCCCTGAAAAATGAGGGGCAGTATGGAAAGACTGAGATGTGGTATGTGATGGATGCCGGCGAGGGAGCGTATCTCTATTATGGCTTCCGCCAGGAAATCAGCCGGGAGGAATTTGAGAGACGGATAAAAGAGGATACGCTTCTGGAGGTGTTGAATGCGGTTCCTGTACAGAAGGGAGATGTGCTGTTTATCGAATCCGGTACGATCCATGCCATCGGCAAAGACATTCTGATTGCGGAGATCCAACAGAATTCCAATGTGACCTACCGGGTGTACGATTACGGCAGAGTCGGCAAGGACGGGAAAAAGAGGGACCTTCATATTGAGAAGGCGCTGGCGGTAACCAGACGGGTACCGATTATCCGGGATAAGAAAAGCTATCCCCATGTGGCAGACTGCGATTATTTTACCGTGGACAAATTGAATCTGGACGGCAGAGTGATGAAGCGGATGGAGGGAATCGTATCCGAAGAATCATTTGCAAGTATCCTGATGCTTGACGGGGAAGGAACTATCGCCTGCGGAGAGGAGAAGGTTTCCTATCAGAAGGGCGACAGCTTCTTTCTGCCGGCAGGAAGCGGAGGCTATCAGGTGGAGGGCCGCTGTGATGCATTGATTACTACGATCCGGGAAAAGGCGGCGCCGGTACGGCTGGGTATTGACATCGGCGGTACGGATACGAAGATCGGGCTGGTGGACGTGCATCAGAAGCTGATCACCTCGATTTCCATTCCGACGAGAGCGGCGGGCAGGAAGCCGGAGGAGGTTCTTCGTGATATTGCGGAAAGCGCCATGGGGCTTCTAAATGCTCAGGGGATTCCGATTGATCAGTGTGTAGGCGCAGGCGTGGGCGTACCCGGCACCGTGGACCGGAAAAATGGTATTGTCCGCTATTCCAATAATATCCAGTGGGAGCAGGTGCTTGTTGCAGAAGAAATAGGAAAAGTCCTTCCGATACCAGTGAAAATTGCCAATGATGCCGACTGCGCCGCACTGGGCGAGGCGGCCGCCGGAGCCGGAAGGGGCTGGCAGGATATCGTCATGCTGACTCTGGGTACAGGAGTCGGCGGCGGAGTCATACTGGACGGAGAAATCTATGAAGGAAAGGGTATCGGCGGCAGTGAGCTGGGACACATGGTAATTGTGGAGGACGGCGAGTCCTGTACCTGTGGCCGCAGAGGATGCCTGGAAGCATATGCTTCTGCCGCGGCATTAGTGCGGAACGCTAAGCGGAAAATGGGAGATAAGGAACTGACGCCGAAGGAGATTTTTGCGCTGGCAGAAAATGGAGACGAAGCTGCCCGGAAAATTGTAGAAGATTACCGGAAAAAGCTTGCGACAGGCATCATCAATATCGTGAATATCTTTCGGCCGCAGCTGGTGCTGATCGGGGGAGGAATTTCCGCACAGGGGGAGAACCTGCTGGCGCCGCTTAGGGAAATCGTGAGGACGGAAGCCTTTGGCGGAAATAAGGGCGAGGTGCCGGAGATTGAGATGGCGGCGCTGGGAAACGATGCAGGCATGATAGGAGCGGCAAGCTTGTTGTAAAATATGATAGATTGATGAACAGAAAGATGCGATAGATAAATTGAAAGAAGAGAATGCAAGGCTGAAGAAACGGCTGGAGTTAAAGTAAAATGGTTTATTATTTGATGTTTCATAACAGTAATCTAATTTGAGAGACCTGCCGTATAGGCGGCAGGTCAGGATTTCGTTGTTTCCCGTTCATATAGAACTACAGGAATGATTTTGTGGACCGGTTCCTTTAATGGAGCCGGTTTTCTTTTCTTGCGCTCGTTCATCTGCTCGACCAGCAGGCTTACGGCCTCATACGCCAGCTTGTTAATCTGCTGTCCCACGGTGCTGATTGGGATGACGGCTTCTCTGGAGATCGGGGAATTATCAAATCCTGTCAGGAGGAAATCTTCCGGCAGTCTGCCGTATTTTCGGTACAGGAGGTTCAGAAGGACATTGGCCTGAGTATCATTGGAAATGAAGATACCTTTTTTCAAACCGCTGTAATTCTCGGTAATATCTTCCAATGCTTCGGTCAAATGCATCTGAATGGATTCGTGGGTACTGCCCATTTCCTGCAGGATCAGCTTGTGGTTTAGGTGATGCTCTTTGCAGTAATCAAGGAACCCCTGTACACGTCCATAGGCCGGGACATCTGGACTGGAAGGAGAATTGATATGCAGATACACATCGCAGTTATGCTTGTGGAGCAGGCCTGCGGCCTGCTGTCCGCCGTCATAGTTGTCGGTGTTTACACTGCATATATGCTTGTCTTCCCGTTCAATGGCTACGATAGGGATGGGAAGTCCCGCCAGTTCATCGGAAGGAACCGTATGGCTTAGGATGATCAGGCCTTCAATTTTGTATGCCAGCAGCTCCTGGATATACTGCCGTTCCGTTTCCTCCTGGTCGTTGCCTGCAAATACAAGGAATTTGTAGCCGAACTTCTCATAGGTGGAGAGGATCTGGTTCAGCATTTCCGAATAATAATGGAGAAGCAGGTTCGGGATAATGATACCGATGAATTCCGTCTTTCCGTTAGCCAGAATGCGGGCGACTTTATTTTCTTTATAGTCTAAATCAACCAAAGCCTGTGCAATAATCTCCTGATTCTTCAGGGTCAGTGAGTCGGGGTTGTTGAAATATCTGGAAATTGTTGTTTTAGAGAAATTGGTGTATTTTGCAATATCATCAAATGTAACGTTCTTTTTTTGTGTCATGCCGGTATAACCTCTTTTGCTGTAAATCATTTCCGCCGGTGCGGTCGGGTTAGCCGCAGGCAGAATCATTTTTAGTATATCAAAAAACGGAAAGCGGGACAATAAGTAATCGGTTACGTAACCGGTTTTGTGGAATATGTACAATTTGAGTACATGCAAATCCGACAAATGTAACAAAGTTGCTTTTTGTAATTGACGTGCTGGTGCTCCAATGGTAGAATAAAGACACAAAAAGTAACCGGTTACTTTACCGGTTACAAATACAGAAAATAAAGGCCTGCCATATAAAATATGGAGGGCGGGAATGAAACAAGGAGGGAAGATGCATGAGTAAGAAATTCATGACAAAGGTAACCGCGCTGGGGCTTATCATGGCGCTGATGACCGTAATGCTGACCGGATGCAGATTCGGATTTGCCAGTGACCCGGATGATCCGAATGAGGAAGAGGAGGTAATACCAATTGATACCTCGGTGGATACATTTGAGTATGACTCTTCACTGGAGGGGACCAGTATTACGCTTTTGAATTCTAAAGCAGAGATTCAGGTTGCCTTAGGCGAGATGGCTGCGGCATTCGAGGAGAAATCCGGCGTCCATGTGGAGGTAATGCCGGTTACAGATGGGGACTCTCCCTACACGAAGGTGGTGAGCCTTTACAATTCCGGCAATCCGCCGACCTTATCGATCTTGGATACGACAGACGTGATCGCGCTGGCAGAAGAAAAGGCGGCGGATTTGACCGAAGAGGAATGGACCAAGGAAACGGAAGAATATCTGACTGAAGTAAATGGGAAGGTATACAGTTTCCCGTTATGTATCGAGGGACGCGGAATCATTTATAACAAGGCTGCCATCGAAGAAGCTCTTGGCAGGGAATTTGACCCGGAAGCGATTACCACGCAGGATGAATTTGTAGAGCTTCTTGACACGCTGGTGGAGGCAGGGATTGAGAAGCCGGTTTCCGTTGCAAAGGAGGACTGGTCTCTGGGAGCGCACCATCTGCAGTATATTTATGAGACCTATGACGGAACGTCCGAAGGCGCGCAGGAAGTAATCGAGAAGATCAAGAAGGGAAAATTGAATCTGGATTCCTATGACAGACTATCAGAGTTCCTGGATATGTTTGATGTATTGAAGAAATACAATGTGGCAAAGGGAGACCCGCTGGGTGCAGACTATGATGAGATGGCGATCGATCTGGCAGACGGAAAGACAGCCTTCTGGTTTAACGGCAACTGGGCATGGCCGAATCTTGCGGAAGCAGGAGCAGAAAATGAGGACGAATACGGGTTCCTTCCTTATTTCATGAACAATGATGCGGATGATTTTGCAAACAGCCAAATTCAGGGTTCGCCGTCAAAACAGGTAATGCTGGACGGGCAGATTGCCACTGAGAAAGAGCAGGCAGCTGCAAAGGAATTCTTAAATTGGATCGTATACAGCGAGATCGGACAGCAGATGCTGGTAAAGACCTGTAATCTAATCCCGCCGTTTACCAATAATCCCTATGAGCCGGCAGACCCATTAAGCCGTGACATTTACGAGAAGGTGCAGGAACAAAAAGCATTTAATGCATCTGCGATCGTTCCAAATGATCATTGGTCGGTTCTTGGCGCGGCCATGCAGAAATATCTGGCAGACAGAAGCGGCAGAGAAGCGCTTACTGAGTCGATTCAGGAATATTGGGACGAACAGGAATAGGAGGGCGGATGATGAAATCAAAAAATAATGTGAAGGATTTTGGAATGTTTGCACTGCCGGGACTGTTTTGCTTCCTTGCGGTGGTTATCGTACCGTTTGTCTATGGTGTATATCTGACACTGACAGACTGGAATGGCGTGTCGAACGTGAAGAACTTTATCGGATTTAAGAATTTTGCAGGAGTTGTGAAGGATACGCAGTTCTGGACCTCTCTGCTTCTGACCTTTAAATATGTAATCGTGGTAGTACTTCTGGTCAATGTGTTTGCATTTGCGATCGCCTATCTGCTGACAAGAGGGATCAAGGGACAGAATTTCTTCCGTGCCGGATTCTTTACTCCGAACCTGATCGGCGGTATCGTGCTTGGATATATCTGGCAGTTTGTATTTTCCAGAGTATTTGTAAGCATCGGAGAAAGCACCGGATGGAAATTGTTTGAGGTGTCCTGGCTATCCGACCCGACGAATGCATTTATTGCCCTGGTGGTAGTGTCCGTATGGCAGCTTTCCGGTTACATGATCCTGATCTATGTAGCAGGCTTTATGGGGCTTAGTGAGGATGTTCTGGAGGCGGCAAGTATCGACGGTGCGTCCGGGTTTGTAAAATTAAAGAATATTATTATGCCGCTGATGATGTCATCGGTTACCATCTGCCTGTTCCTTACCTTATCCCGGGCGTTCATGGTATACGATGTGAACCTGTCATTGACAGCGGGCGCTCCCTATGGAACGACGGAAATGGCTGCAATGCATGTGTATGAGAAGGCGTTTACATCCAGACAGTTTGGCGTAGGCCAGTCTGAAGCGCTGATCCTCTTTATCATTGTTGCATGTATCAGCGGACTTCAGGTGTACTTTACGAAAAAACAGGAGGTTGAAGCATAATGAAGCAGACGACGATTGGCGGAACAAAAAGAAAAGCAGCGAATATTCTTGCAATGGCGGGGCTGATTATTATCTTTATTGCCTACATGTTTCCATTCTTGATGGTAGTGATCAACTCCCTAAAGCAGAAAAGGGATATTATTAAGAGCCCGTTTTCCTGGCTGTTTACCATTAAAGGACTGTCCTTTGACAACTTTGTAAAGGCATTTACCCAGATGGATTTCCTGAATGCGTTCAAGAATTCGTTAATTGTAACGGTGTCCGCTACCGTGCTTGTCACGCTGTTCGCGGCAATGCTGGCATATTATATTGTGCGCCATAACAATACGATTTCCAAGATTACCTTTGCGCTTATGGTGGCGTCTATGATCATTCCTTTCCAGGCGATCATGATCCCACTGGTAAGTATTTACGGAGGAACGCTAAATATCTTAAATCACAGGATTACATTGATCTTTATGCATACGGGATTTTCCATGGCCATGTCCGTGTTTATGTTCCACGGCTTTATCAAGGGAAATGTGCCGATGGCGCTGGAGGAGGCGGCTTATATCGACGGGTGTACCCATTCCCAGACATTTTTTAAGATCGTGCTGCCGTTGTTAAAGCCGATCATATCAACGATGGTAATTTTAAACTCCCTTGCTTTCTGGAATGACTTCCTTCTTCCGTCGCTGGTGCTGACGGATAAGAAGCTTTTGACGCTGCCTTTGTCTACCTACAGCTTTTATGGTACATACTCAGCAGACTATGGAACGATCATGGCCGGGCTGTTATTGTGTGTAATACCGATACTGATTCTGTATATCGTGCTTCAGAAGCAGATTATCGGCGGTGTGGTTGCCGGTGCGGTAAAATAAATGATAAATTGCTTTTGCGGTAGGAAATAAGGAAATAATTCCGTGCCGCCTTAGCCAAAAGCGTCTCTGAATGCCTCGTGCAGTAAGCCGAAGCCTTTCGGAGGCGCTTTTGGTTAAGGCGGCACGGAATTTTTGAAGCCGAAAAGTAATTTATGATATGATGATTTTAGATAGCGTGTAAGGTTTTTAAGATGGCGGAAGGTTTTGACAGTGGAATTGGGATGGGTTTATAATGAAAATAGAAGTTTAGCAGGAAGAGGATTGGATGAGATATGGTAAAAGATGTATTGCATTTGAAGGCTCCGGGGAACTGGATGAACGATCCCAACGGATTTATTTATTTTAGGGGGAAATATCATTTGTTTTACCAGTATTTTCCCTATGGAACAAGGTGGGGAACAATGCACTGGGGACATGCGGTGAGTAAGGATTTGGTGCATTGGGAGCATGGGGATATCGCTTTATTTCCGACCAAGAGCTATGATAGGAACGGTGTTTTTTCAGGAAGCGCGCTGGAAAAGGACGGTAAATTATATCTCTATTATTCGGCAGTGCGGTATCTTAAGGAGGATGCTGAAAATATCCATCATGCGCCCCATGACAGATATGAGACTAGTCAGGCTTTGATCATTTCGGAGGATGGGGCAGAATTTGACAACTGGAATGGAAAGCGGCAGATTATTCCTGTGAGCTGTGACGAGGAGATTTCGGATGCGGTACATACCAGGGATCCGAAGGTATGGGAGAGCAGAGGAATCTATTATATGGTGCTTGGAAGTACCTGTCAGGGGAAAATGGGGCGCGCGGTATTTTACCGAAGTAAAGACGGCATAGCGTGGGAATATCTGAATCAGCTTTGCGGCGGGCAGTTTGGCAGGATACTGGAGTGCCCGGATGTTTTTCGGATGGGGGAAGAATACATTTTTATCGGTTCGCCGATGTATGTGGGGGAAGATGAGCCGGGATATGACCATTATGCTGTCTGTGCAAGAGCGGATTTTGATGAAGATACCGGCAGATTGACGCTGCTATCGGAGTGCAGGTATATGGACTATGGACTGGATCTGTATGCGGCGCAGACGAATCTGGATGAAGCCGGAAGGCGCGTGATGCTTGCGTGGATGCGCATGCCGGTGGCTGTGGAGGCAGAGGACAGAAGGCGCTGGGTCGGCATGATGTGCCTGCCCAGAGTGATCGAGCTTGTGGAGGGACATATTTATTTCCGGGTGCATTCCAATGTGGAGGATTATTTTTCAGAAGAAACTGAGGCGGGGGGCGGCCTGCCCGGAATGCCGTGCAGGCTTAAGACTGTGCTTGCCGGGGATGAGAGCCTTGACATCGGCGGTTACCGGATCTGGATAGAGGATGATGCTGTCTGGACCGACAGAAGCAGGGTGTTTGCCGGGATAAAGGATCATAAGCTGGTAAGCGTTACGCCGAAGCTTGAAGGGAAATATGGGCTGGATATCTATGTGTCAGAGAATCTGATAGAGGTTTTTGTAAATGGCGGGCAGTATGTGATCAGTAATGTGGTCTATGGGCTTGGCAATGAAATACAGGGGCATGTAGAAAGCATGTATATCCCGGGATAGATAGCGGCGTTACTTATGCAGGAAGGAAATGGGACGGAATGGGAATTATTGATGTGTTTAAGAAAAAGGATGGAGCAGGGACTGTAGAGCCCAGTGCTTTGCCGGTGCAGGCCGGGAAGGCCGAAGCAGAGCTTACGGCAGAACAGGTTCTTGCACTGGGGATCAGAGTGTCATCGGATAGGAAGGATGACGAGGAACTCTATTTTCCTGTGGATGGCGGGGTTAAGATTATGTGGGGCGATATGGGAGTGGCGGGCTTCTTTATCAATTATGAGGATTTGAAACGGAAGGATTTTTCTAAAGTATTGTATAACTGGGACTGCGGCTAGGGGTATTCCGAGCGGTTAAGCGGGAGGTGTCACGATGGGCGTTGATGTTACGATACGTGCGAAAGGGTTATTTGGAAAGCCCCCAGAATTAAAGGATATTCTTCATCCGGGGATAGGATACGGCACATTGGATGATGCCTTTCGCCTGTCACTGCCGGCAGGGGCATTAGAAATACAGAATTTCTACCGGCTGGTTGAGCGCATCTGCGGTCTTATGGGAACCAAACGCTTTGTGAGGGATGAAGAGACGGTCGGGCTGGATGAGTTTTTTCATGAGATGCAGAATATGGATGCATATTATGCCAAAGCAAATGCTTACCTCCGTCAGGATGGCAGTATATTTGGCGTATATGCGCTCTCGGCGGGGGTAAAAACAATCCTTCCATTTAAGCCGGGTTTTTTATAAATGACGAGATTCAGGCTATGAAGTAAGTATAGTTTGAAGCTGTCTGCATATAATAAAAGCGTACATAATTGACATTGTGTACGCTTTTTACTATAATGGAGGTATAGAACAGGAGATGGTAGAAATGTTATTAGAAAATGCTACGGATGTAAGAAAAGAATGGAGCAGAGTTGTGGATTCGGTTATTCATGATAAACCTAAATTTATCAAGAGAACAAGAGACAGAATGTGGATGTCAAATCTGGATACCATGCAGGAGATTCTTGATGGTTACAAATTTACAGCAGAAAAGTTTAGAGAAGAGGACGGTTCGGTGACGTTATCATTGGTAGAGATAGATTTGGTTGAGAACGGCAGGACGGAAGAAGAAGCACGTAATCTGCTGGCAGAAGCAATTGTTGATTATTCCATAGAATATTATGGTAATTATCAGATTTACAGTAAGGCCCCTAATAGAAGATCACATATACCATATATTTTTAAAGCTTTGATAATGGACGATACGAAGAAACTAGGGGAGAATATTATATGCCTAGATGGAAAGAACTAAAGAGATTTTGTGAACGGGATGGGTGGGAGCTTTATAAGGATACAGATCATTATTTTTACCGTAAAATAGATGGGGATGGAAGTATCCGGAGAACGAAGGTGTCAAAAGGCTCGGGAGAGATTCATTCTGCAATGTGGAAGGTGATTTTGAAGAAACAGTTACAGGTGTCACAAGAATATTTTAACAAGAGGATTTGACTGTGTATGCTCACATGGAAGTATGAGAGAAAGAAGTAAATGTGGTGTAGTAAGTACATGAACTAGAATGTATTTGAAAAAGAGCTTTACGGAAGAAAAGAGATTGAAGGCAGATAATGTTTCACTATTAGAGTTTATTGGAGCTAGTAAAAGAACTTTTTATATTCCAGTTTATCAAAGGAATTATGATTGGAAGAAAATTCAATGTATGACATAATTTAATGATGTTGTAGCTATTGCTATGGATTCAAATAGAAATAGTCATTTTATGGGAACAATTGTTTATGCAGAGGGAGAATCAACAGCCACATTTCGCGCTTTTACGGTTATTGATGGACAGCAGCGACTGACGACAATTATGCTTTTGTTAAAAGCGATAGCTGATTATAGCGAAGACGAGGAGCTGAAAGAAGTATTGGACACGATTGGAAGAGATGCTGCCGGATGCTATGATTTCGGATTATGTGAGGGACTATTTGACGTTAAAAACAGGGATTATTCCGAATAAAGATGATGTATATAATAGTTTCAAAAGATATTATCAAAATTTGTAAAATTATGATTCAGAAGGATTTTTAGAAGAACTTACAACATATGGGGAGTATTATAGTTGGTTTAAATTCTGCAATTGTCCTGATGTTGTATCCGTTTTTATTGAGCATTTTTGAAGATTTTTACATATATCATAAAATTGAAAAGGTAGAAATATGTAAGACTATGGATGTCATTTTATCTTATGTAATGCGCAGGCTGCTTTGTGAAATGCCTACTGATGCATTAAATAAAGTTTTTGTGACAATGGCCAAAGATATTGAAAAGTTTAGTGACAGACTATTATATGAAAAAGTAATTTCTGTTTTAGCCGGAAAAAAGGGGAAAACAATATTTCCAAATGATAATATTTTAAGAGAACGCATTTTGACAAAAAATTTATATAAATTTGCACATATTAAATTTGTTCTTGAACAAATTGAACGGAGAAAAAGTAAAGAGACTGTTGAATTTGATTCACTTACAATTGAGCATATTATGCCTCAAACATTATCAGCAAAATGGATAATTGATTTAGGAAAACGTGCACAAGAAACCTACGATAAATATATTCATTGTATTGGGAATTTAACGTTAAGTGGATATAATTCAGAACTATCGAATGCGAGTTTTAGTGAAAAACGAGTAATATATCGACAATCAAATATATGTATTACGAAAGCCATTGCTGATTATGAACAGTGGAATGAATCAGAAATTTTGGCACGTAGTGAAAGTCTGATTAAAGATATTGAAAAAATATGGAGTTGCCCGAGTGGAATTAATAATACATATTTAGAAAGTGATACAAGGACAGAATTCGATTTTTCAGATGAGGTGAATGTGACGGGAAGGACTCCTATAGAATTAGAAATTATTGGAGAGGTATTTTCTGTTTCTTCGTGGAGAGACTTTTTGAAGAAGACCTGTACATTTCTTTATGAGTATGATTCGCAAATTTTCCGCAGCCTTATTATGCATAATGATTTTAAGGGTAAAAGTATAAGAATTATTGATGATAATGATTTGAATATGCGTGTACCATTGAAAATTGCGGATGATCTTTATATAGAAACAAACAGAAGTGCAAATGAGATTTTGAATTATTGTAAATTGATAATTGAAAAATTTGAAGGAGTAGAAGAATTAAGTTCGTATAAATTACAACCAGTCTAGAATGAGAGGATTGTGTTATTTTTGGAAAGGATTATGGAAGTATTTTACTTGCAGCCATAGTATAATACATCCAAATAATAGTTTTCACAGTAACAGACGGAGGATACAGGCATGATTAAGAAGTATGTATTTGGCAGGCCGGTAAAAACAGATGCGGTTGTTATGGAGATTCCTGAAAGCAAAGAGGAACTTTCTGTGATGGAGCTTACGGAATCGGACGGTATCAGGCTGTGCTGCCGGATGGAAGAGACGGATGTAGTCTACGGATTGGGAGAGCAGGTGCGCGGGATGAATAAGCGGGGCTTTTCTTATGTGAGCCATGCAACGGATGACCCGGCTCATACCGAGGATAAGCATTCGCTGTACGGCGCTCATAATTTTCTGATCTTACACCGCAGGAAGCAGGCAGAGGAGCAGGAAGAAAACAGATCTTTTGGCATATTTGTGGATGATCCGGGCCGGGTTGTGTTTGATGTGGGTGGGACGAAGCATGACCGGCTTGTGATCCGGGCGGGGAGTGACTGTGTTATCTATGTGATTGACGGAGATGGGACAAAAGACATTGTGAAGCAGTTCCGCAGGCTGATCGGCAGGAGCTATATTCCGCCGAAGTGGGCCTTCGGTTATCAGCAGTCCCGGTGGGGCTACTGCTGTGAAGAGGATATCCGGACGGTTGTCCGGGGGCATCACGGACAGGGGGTTCCGCTGGACGCAGTGTATCTGGATATTGATTATATGGAGGACTACAAGGATTTTACGGTGGATGAGAAGAAGTTTCCGCAGTTTGAAAGCTTTGTAGGAGAGATGAAGGAACAGGACGTACATCTTGTGCCGATTATTGATGCGGGAGTAAAGATTGAGAAGGATTATCCGATTTACGAAGAGGGAGTTCAGGAGGGTTATTTCTGCAAGGATGAAAATGGAGAAGATTTCGTGGCGGCAGTATGGCCGGGCCGGGTGCATTTCCCGGATGTATTGAATGCAGAGGCCAGAGCGTGGTTTGGCGGAAAATATAAGTCGCTGATGGACCAGGGGATCGACGGCTTCTGGAATGATATGAATGAGCCTGCCATCTTCTATTCGGAGAAGAAGCTGGGGAAGGTTATGGATGAGGTTATAGATTTGAAGGATGAGAATCTGGATATCCATTCCTTTTTCCATATGAAAGAGCTTGTAGTCGGGCTGTCCAATAATCAGGAGGATTATAAGAGCTTTTACCATAATATGGACGGGGTGAAAGTCCGGCATGACAAGGTACATAATCTCTATGGCTTCAATATGACAAGGGCTGCGGCGGAAGCATTTGACAGGATAGCTCCGGGTAAGAGAACTCTGCTGTTTTCCAGGTCTTCCTATATCGGAATGCATCGTTACGGGGGCATCTGGACCGGGGATAACAGGTCTTGGTGGAGCCATATCCTGCTCAGCCTGCAGCAGATGCCGTCGCTGAATATGTGCGGCATTCTCTATACCGGTTCGGATATCGGGGGATTTGGAAATGATACGACGGAAGACCTGCTGCTGCGCTGGCTGGAATTTGCGATTTTCACGCCACTGATGCGCAACCATTCTGCAATCGGAACCAGGGAGCAGGAAATCTACCAGTTTGAGCATATAGAGGATTTTCGGAATATCATCCGCATCCGATACGGCCTGCTTCCATATATTTACAGCGAATATATGAAAGCGGTGCTGAAGGACGAGATGTATTTCAGGCCCCTTTCCTTTGATTATCCGGAGGATGCCCATGCTGCTCAGGTGGAGGATCAGCTCATGGCCGGGGAAAGCCTGATGATCGCACCGGTCTATGTGCAGAATGCCGGAGGGCGGTATGTATATCTGCCGGAGGATATGCTGATGGTCCGGCTGAAATCTCTGGAGGATAGAATCAGTGAAGTGCTTACAAAGGGACATCATTATGTGGAAATAGCGCTGAATGAGCTGGTGATCTTTGTGAAAAAGAATCATGTGCTGCCGATAGCTGTTTTGGGGGATGATATGAGGACTACGGCGGATATTGCGGACGCAGAGTACGAATGGATCGGCTTTGTAGAGGACGCGGCGGAATATCTGCTTTATGATGATGATGGAATATCCAAGAACTGTAATCTGGAAGAAAACTGTAAAAAGATAACTGTGCGCAGGGAAGATCTGGCATAGCAGTGTGTCCGCTTTACGGAAATGACTTATCTGTACGTGTGACAGGCCGTGTTTTAGATGATGGATTTATGGTAACAGGCGCATTAGAAAATTGAAAAAATGATTGTCAGATGCGGTTTTTCATAGGGCTTTTTTGTAAATATTGTATATGGATGAAAGGCATGTATTTGTGATAGGATTGTACAGTAAAATGAGGTTATGGCAGAAGAGGAAGGGCATAATATAGTGATAAAATAATCTTGAGTTGTTCAATGGAAGAAGGGAGTTTTATGATGAACATAGAAGAAATATTAGTATCCCGCCTGGGAAAAGAGGTAAAGGATTGCAGCAATGAAGAGCTGTACGGCGGGCTTCTGGAAATCGTTCAGGAAATGGCGGAGAAGAAGGCAGGCAGTGAAGGAAAGAAGAAGATTTATTATGTGTCTGCAGAATTCCTGATTGGAAAGCTGCTTTCTAACAATATGATCAATCTTGGCATTTATAAAGAGGTTAAGGATCTGCTTGCAAAAAACGGTAAGGATATCTGCGAGATTGAGGAGCTGGAGGCGGAGCCGTCTCTCGGAAACGGAGGTCTTGGAAGGCTTGCGGCATGCTTCTTGGATTCTATCGCTACACTTGGCTACAGCGGAGAGGGAATCGGACTGAATTATCATCTGGGACTGTTTAAGCAGGAATTTGAGGACCGGCTTCAGAAGGAGACGAAGAATCCATGGGTTCAGTCTAAGTCATGGCTGAAGAAAACGGATGTTTCTTATCCGGTACAGTTTGGGAAGCTTACGCTCCAGTCCAGAATGTATGAGATTGCCGTGACAGGCTATGAGAGCCGCACGAATAAGCTGAGGCTCTTTGATGTGGATTCTGTGGATGAGGGAATCGTGAAGGACGGCATTGATTTTGATAAGGATGACATTGCAAAGAATCTGACGCTGTTTTTGTATCCGGATGACAGTGACGAGGCAGGAAGAAAGCTTAGGATTTATCAGCAGTATTTCATGGTAAGCAATGGAGCGCAGCTGATACTGGATGAATGTACGGCGAAGGGAAGCAAGCTCTATGATTTGGATGAATATGCAGTGATCCAGATTAACGATACCCATCCGACCATGATCATACCAGAATTGATCCGTCTCCTGATGGAGCGGGGTCTGACGATGGATGATGCCATAGAGGTAGTGAAGAAGACCTGCGCATATACCAACCATACGATTCTGGCTGAAGCGCTGGAGAAATGGCCGATTCATTATCTGAAAGAGGTAGTGCCGCAGCTTGTGCCGATTATTGAAATACTGGATGACAGGATCCGCAGAAAGTATTCGGATGAAAGTGTTGCGATTATTGACAAAAATGACCTTGTGCACATGGCGCACATCGATATCCACTATGGATGCAGCGTCAACGGTGTTGCCTACCTGCATACAGAGATATTGAAAAATTCTGAGCTTCATAACTTTTATAAAATCTATCCGGAGAAATTCAACAACAAGACGAACGGGATTACCTTCCGCAGGTGGCTGATGTACTGTAACCCGGCGCTTACCGAAGGCCTTACCGGATGGATTGGAGACGGATTCCGTAAGGATGCCATGGAGCTTAAGAAGCTGGAGGAGCTTGCAGATCAGAAAGAGGTTCTGGATGCCCTGCTGAAAATCAAGCATGGGAATAAGCTGCTTTTGAAGGAGTATTTAAAGGAAACTCAGGGGATAAAGCTGAACGAGAATTCTATTTTTGATATTCAGGTTAAGAGGCTTCACGAGTACAAGAGACAGCAGTTAAATGCTTTGTATGTGATTTATAAATATCTCCAGATTAAGAAGGGAGAGCGCCCGGAGACTCCGATCACCGTTATCTTTGGAGCAAAGGCCGCGCCGGCATATACTATTGCCAAGGATATTATTCACCTGATCCTGTGCCTGCAGGAATTGGTAAACAATGATCCAGAGGTAAGTCCATACCTGAATGTGGTTATGGTGGAAAATTATAATGTGACGCTGGCAGAGAAGCTGATCCCGGCTTGTGATATTTCCGAGCAGATTTCCCTTGCATCTAAGGAAGCAAGCGGAACCGGCAATATGAAGTTCATGCTGAACGGAGCAGTAACGCTTGGAACCGAGGACGGCGCGAATGTGGAGATCCATCAGTTTGTAGGAGACGATAATATCTATATCTTCGGCGCCTCCAGCGATGAAGTCATTGCACATTATGATAAGGCTGATTATGTATCGGCAGACTATTATAAGAAGAATCCAATCGTCAAGGAAACCGTAGATTTCATTGACGGACCGGAGCTTCTGAAGCTGGGAAGCGAGGAGCATTTGACCCGGCTGAAGAAGGAGCTTCTGAATAAAGACTGGTTTATGACCTTCCTTGACTTAGATGATTATATCGAAAAGAAGGAACAGGCATTGAAGGATTATGGGGACAGGGAAGCATGGGCGAAGAAGATGCTTTACAATATCAGTAATGCAGGATTCTTCTCATCCGACCGTACCATAGAGGAATACAACAAAGATATTTGGAAATGTGAGAAATAGACAGGAAGAGGAAAACCGTCAGCGTCAGGCTGGCGGTTTTGTCACTTAATTCACCGAAATTGCAATTTCCGGCTTCAGCTTATTTAGTATTGTATTCAGAATCCCGGCGATCAGCAGCAGTCCGCAGCAGGCATAGTATGCAGCTGCCGCTCCGGGAAAGAGCATTTCTGCAAGGCCTGCGGCAAAGGGTGTGCTGGACGCTCCCAGATTACAGCCGACCAGAACCATGGAGGTGGCGGCGTGGACCGATTCCACTGGAAGGTGGGAGGGCAGTCCGTTGAAAACGCAGGTGATAGCGGCGGTATGCGCCAGACCGCTGGTGACGGCACCGATACCGAGGACCAGAAGACTGTTTGCCCGGGCCATGATCAGCAGGCCCGCACAGCAGGTCAGTACGCTGATAAAGAACAGATGCTCATGGGCGATGGATACCAGCCTGCCGTAAAGGATACCGGATATAATGCCGACCAGCAGGAAGATGCCGAGGACTACACTGGCCTGCGATTCATCGGCATAGCTCTTTTCCAGTACCAGAAGAGGGATGCGCAGGGAAATGGAGGAGCTGGTGCAGATCAGGAATCCGGCGGATGCCGCATAAAACAGGATCATCAGCACGTGATGCCTGCCAAGAGCCGGAGAACCTGTTGTAGTAGTATTGCCCGCCTTCGTCCCGGCGGAAGAATTTCTGGCTTTTTCTGGAACAAAGACCAGATAGAGAATCAGGATAAGGAAACCAAAAGCATAAATGATAAAAGCCCGGGTCCAGTGAATTAGAAGCAGTCTTCCGGCAATAAAGGTCAGGACTGCATTTCCCAGAGTTTCGGCGGAGCTGCGGTATCCAAGCAGTGCAGTCCGTTCAGCGCCGGTGAAGCGTTCGCTGATCATGCTAACTGCTCTGGAATTGATCAGCCCGATGCCGAGTCCTAACAGGATTCTCGAAATCAGCACAAAGGTATAATCTTGAATAAATAGCGGGGCAGTGCCGCTGATGGATAATAGCAGCAGGCCGCCGGTGATCATAAGGCGTTCGTTTAGGTATCCGGCAAGCCATGTGTTGATCAGGATCATGATCATAATGGCAAAAGACGGAATGGAGATCAGGATATCTACCTGGCCGGGGGAATAGCTGTCATAATATCCAAGCATGGACGGAAGGACAGCTGAGATGGAGTAGGTGGATACCAGCATCAGTGAAAGTGATAATATAGCAAGTTTTTCTGTGGTTTTTCTCATATGTTACAGCCTGGATCCTTTCTGTTATATTCTGTGTATCTGTACATGTTACTTGACAGGGCAGGTATTGTCAATGGAAAATTCCAGAACAATATTCCGGATAATATCCAGAATGTCCTCTTTCAATTGTACTTCCACATCTGCCGGTATATCTGTCCGGCAGGCTCTTTTCCTGTGATTGAACCAGATGCTGTGCCATCCGGCCTGATGGGCGCTGATGATATCTGCTTCATAGGTATCTCCCACATACCAGGTATCCTCCGGAATATAACCCAGCCTGTCCTCTATATGCCGGAATGCCATAACATCCGGCTTCTGATATCCGGTTTCGCCAGAAATAAAAATGTGCTCATTATCAAACCAGCGCTCCAGCTTCAGCGCAGATATTTTCCTGCGCTGTCCCCGGCTGTTTCCGTTTGTCAGGACAGCCATGGAAATCCGTGCAGCCTGACACATATTCAGCACACGCTCCATACAGGGAAACAGGGCGATCTCCTTCTGGCGGAGACGGTATTCCTGCTCGAACAGGCGGGCATCCTCTCTGGATACAGACAGCCCCGCATCCTGATAAGTCAGCTGGATCCGTTTGGCGAAGGTATCTTCAGGGGCGATCAGACCCTGCTTTTCCTGTGCGAGGATCATATCTGAATAATGTCTGGACTTTATGAAAAGCTCTGCTGTAGCGACCGGTAACTGTGAGGCAAAGAATTTCTCGTGGGCGGCTTGAAAAGGCGCCATCAGATCATATAAGGTATCGTCAATGTCAAATACAATGTTCATATCGGGTTCTCCTGCATACATAAAAATAATCTATGTAACAGTGTACTATATTTTCCGTAGAAAGTCTCTAGGCTATGTTATACTGTATATAAAAAGAACGATGTCTAATGACTATGCAGGTCTGTGCATTTGCTGTGCCAGATGTAAAAAGATTCAGGAGGGAGCATGTTTAGGAAAGAAAAGAAAATCAAAAAGATTATATTGCGGGCATTAAAGATCGGGGTTGGCAGCAGTACGGCGATTGCAATCGCATCAATGATGGAGCTGGAGCAGCTTGCACCGGCAGGAACCATTGCGCTGCTTACCCTTATGTCTACAAAATGGGATACGGTAAGGCTGTCTGTTTACCGGATTCTTTCTTTTTTTATAGCAGTTCTGCTGGCGGGAATTATCTTTAATTTTATTGATGACGGCTGGCTGGGCTATGGCCTGTATGTATTTGCAAATGTACTGATTGCCGGGATGCTGGACTGGATGGGGACGATTTCGGTAAATGCCCTTGTTGGCGTGCATTTTCTGATGAACGGGGAGTATACGGTAGAATTCGTGCGGAGTGAGCTGATGCTTGTGGTGATAGGTGTTATCATTGCGCTGATCATGAATCTGTTCAATGACGACCATAACCGGAGGCAGGATATCATTGACGGAATGCGTTACGTGGAGTATCAGCTTCAGGGAATCGTCGGGGAACTGGCGCTGTATCTGTCTGGTAAACCGATGCAGCAGAATGTATGGCTGGACATGCGGGCGCTGGAGGCGGAAATCCAGGAATATGTGAAGGAGGCGCAGGAGTATCAGGAAAATACCTTCCAGTCCCACCCGGGATACTATATAGATTATTTTGAAATGCGCTACCAGCAGTGTAAGATTCTGCATAATCTGCACTCGGAAATGCGAAGGGTTCGCTCCATGCCGGTGCAGGCTCATGTGGTTGCGGAGTATCTGCTTTATATGAAGCCGTATGTGGTTGAGGTGAATGTGCCGGAAAAACAATTAGAGGAGCTGGAAAGGCTTTTTGAGGATATGAGGCGGGAGAGGCTTCCCAGAACCAGAGAAGAATTTGAAAGCAGGGCAATACTTTACCATATTCTGATGGACATTGAAGAGTTCCTGCTGACCAAGAAAAAATTCGTAGACAGTCTGGACGAACAGAAGCTTTTAAGATATTGGAATGCAGAACGCAAGGCGGAAAAATGACAATTCGAGGACAAATCATAACTGTTCGAGGACATTTCAACAAATTAGTCAAAATATATGATATTATTTACTAAAGTGTTGATGGAATAATTTTACATATTCAAGGAAATATTGTTTTTCCTGAATCGTCATTAAATCAATATAAAAACTAATTTCATTTGTAAGAGAGGATGAATCACTATCCGTCTGGCGGAACAGATCGCACAGCAGATCTTGAAGGCCCACATCCAAAACATCGGCCAGCATATAGAGCCGGTCAAGACTTGGAAGGGCATTGCCGTTTTCAAGACGGCTGATAAAGCTGGTTGATACACCTGCCTTTTCTGCCAGCTTTTCCTGAGTTAGATTTGCATTTTCACGTGCCTGCTTGACGCGGAATCCAATTTCTTTTCTCATGACGACTCCTTTCGATGTCAGTTTATCAGTTTGGCAAAATGATTTGAAATAACTAATAAGCCTAGATATTTACTAATTTGCATATACGTCGGGAGAGAAGGATGGAGAAAAGGGTAATCAGCATGGAGGCGGTGAAGCTGGCTCTTAACAATATAGAGGAAACAGGACTTGATAAAAAAGAGGTTCTGGCAGATAGTATAACCTGGCTGTACGATAGATATTACGAAACCAAGAACAGGAAGTACCTGGAACAGGCGCTTCGGAATATGCAGGCGTATATCCAGCTTGGCTATCCCTATGAAGAGGAGGAGGAATTATTTGACAGGATTCTCCGCCTGCTGGGAGTTAAGAGAATACAGGTGATGTTTCTGGATGAGAGATATACGAAGACGGTTAAGCTTAACAAGCATCAGGTTAGAAGCATGATCGGCAAGTGGAATCCGCACATTCATTCTATGACTATTAATTCCGTGATTGAAGATGTGATGGATAAGGTAAAGTATGAGAGGGAGGGTGTCTACACCTACCGGAGCGGCCAGAGGATTAGCAGGGGAAAGGGAATTCCGAAGGATGAGTACCGCTTGATCATATACGGACATAAAGCACAGTTCTTTGATATGGGGCAGGGATTGTATTATACGATAGAAAAATAATGGCAGGATGGGAAACGGAAGATGTTTAAGATTGCAGTTATTGATGATAGTAAAGAGATGACTGAGGTTGTAAGAGAGATTGCAAAGAGGCAGGCAGAAGTATCCGGGATAGAGTCGGAGATTATGATCAAGACCTATACGGATCCGGAGGCATTTCTGGATGATCTGAAGGAAGGGAGATCTTTCCATATATTTATTCTGGATGTGGAAATGCCGGAGATGACAGGCGTGGAGCTGGCAGATAATATCAGGAAATTGCAGAAGGATGGATATATTATCTTTCTGACCTGTCATCCGGAATTTGCCATTCATGGATTTGAACGGGATGTTTTCCAGTATATCTTAAAAAGTGATATGGAGACCCGGCTTCCGGCTGTATTGGAGCAGGTGTTTGAAATTTGTGTACGGGAGCATACCGAGTATTACCTGATCGCGAACCGGCACCGGATGGAGAAGATAAGGTGCGGGGATATCATCTATGTGAAAAAGGAAGGAAAGAATTGTATCCTGTATACAGAAGGGGAAGAGCATTATGACAGAAAGACGATGGACCAGGTAAGACGGTTTCTGGAGCCGATAGGGTTCATCTGTATCGATAGAGGCAGAATTGTAAATATAGAACATATCTTGAAGATAGAAAAGAATGAGGTATATATGGACAATGATGCTGTTCTGGAAATCAGCAGAGCCAATATCAAGAAAGTGAAGGAGCAGGTTACAGAATACTGGGGAGAATGTATATGAGCATATGGGAACTGCTTCAGGTCGTATTGACGGCATTTGAAATAGGGATGTGTCTCTGGCTGTGTGATGCTCTGGTTTATAATGGGGAATTTGTAAGAGACAGAAAAGGGTATTTGGCCGGGAGTATAGTTCTGTTGACTTTATCCGTGATAGGGAATCGTCAAGATACATTTTTCTCATGGATAATGTTTATTGTTCAAATTGTCTGTGTCTGGCTTGTGCTGAGTTTAAGGAAAAGGGAGAATAAAGCACTGTGCTTTGCAATGATATTTGATTATCAGCTTATTGTTACGCTACTGGATTTGGCGTTGTCCTTTTTTGCTGTAAGCTTTTTGGATGATCAATTTTGGAATAAACTGTATTATGGAGTAGGGGCAGGAAGAATATTTATATATTTTCTATCGAGGAATGTCTTACTTGTGATTTGCCTGTCGCTTCAGATGCTGCGAAAGAAATATCATTTCCATATCGAGGATTACAAGGGGGTATTATTTTCTGTAGGAGCGGTAGGGACTATATGGGGCTGGTTTCTGTTGGATACATTGACGGAGTTCGGAGAACAGGTAGGCAGAGGAGATAGTTTTCTGATAGTAACTTGTTTGTTGATACTTTTGGTGCTTATGGCAATTGAACTGAGAAGCACTCATATAAAAACGACAGCCAGGCTATTGCAGATGAAGAATGAATTGTTAGAGCAGAGCTATAAGGATATGCAGAAGCTATATATGAATAATCAATATATCTTCCATGACTTTAAGCATCACATGATTCTGCTTAAGAATTATCTGAACAATAGGGAATACGGGAAGGCATCTGCATATTTGGAAAAGATAACGGAGCCGATAGACAGGATGGGGCATTACATTCATACAGGATGTGATGCGTTAGACTTAGTGCTGAATATCAAGAGAAATGAGGCGGAACAGAAGGGGATTCGTTATCTGGTAGAAGCGGATAGGGAAATACACACGAATATTCATGAGACTGATTTGGGAAACATCTTTTTTAATCTGCTGGATAATGCCATAGAGGCCTGCGAGAAAATGGAGGGGCAGGATAAATGGATTCGGGTTGTGATAAAGAAGAAAAATCAAATCTGTATTATGAAGGTAGAAAATAGTATTGAGAAGCCGGTAATGATGAAAGATGGAGAATATGAGACAGAAAAGGCAGACAAAGATCATCATGGCATTGGCTTGAAATCAGTGGAAACCAGTGTAAAGCAGTATGGAGGCGATGTGAAGTGGAACCATACAAAGGACAGATTTACTGTGGTAATCACATTCTTTGGGAATGGATTATAGATAAAAGGAGGAGGTAATGGTAATGCAGACAGAAGAAAAATGCATGGAATTAACTGGTGATTTATTCCAGGAATTTGAGGAGGCCAGAAAACTGGTAGAAAATGAGGAAAGTGTGCCATATGGAACATGGTCCAGGGCGTGCAGTTCATTTTATACAATTATCTGCTGTTAGGCTGTCCAAATCAAAGGGCGAAAGTGTCTGTGCTTTTGCCCTTTTTCTGTTATACAGGAAATTATCAAGAAGGAGAATGTTTTTGCTATGAATAAGAAAGCTTCCTATTTGTATGAGAGGCAATTTCATCCTGTTTCCGGACAGCTTCGTCCAGACCTTGAGAAACAGAGGTTTTGGGAGAAGAATCTTGGGGCGGAGTTCTTTTCCCGGGTATGCGCACATATTCCAGAGGTACAGGCTTATATCCAGAACCGGGATTATGATGTGTCCGGAATATCAGACGGAGCTCTGCCGTCAAAGGGAATGGAAGAAAATAGCCAGAGAAACATTAGAGTTATCGATGAATTTATACAGACGCATCAATCAGCACAATTTGCTTTGTTTTACCGGGATTATCTCCGGCTGGGGCTGGATTATGATAAGACGCTTCAGGAGGCGCTGCATAGAGCGCCGAAGCTGTGCGGCAGTTATTTGTGTTCTCTCCTGCGGAAATTGGAGAATATCTGCATCCGGACTCTGATTTATGAGCTTCACATGTGTAAGAGCAGGGGAGAGCTGAAAGGTGAAAATTGTAAAGAAGAATATGAGTTTTTCTGCCGGAGGATTATAAGTTCCGAATGGAGAGAGAAGCTGGAAGAGAAATATCCTGTGTTAAAGCGAAGTACGTATGAGGTGATTGCGGGCTGCGGCAGGCTTTATCTGGATGCATTAGACCGATTAGAAACGGACAGGGAAGAGATTCAGATGCTTCTGTGCGGAGGACAGTCCTTTGCGCATGTGGAAAATATAACCGGAGATATTGCGGATTCCCACCGGGGCGGACAGAGTGTGCTGAAGGTTCATCTGGACAATGGATGTACGGTTATATACAAACCCCATCCGATCGACAATGAGGAGAATTTTGATAAGCTGGCGGATTATGTGGGAAAATCCTGCGGCATACCGATGCAGGGCATGCCGAGAATCTGCCGGGAGGATTATGGATGGGAGTGCTGCGCTAAGAAGAAGGACTGCGGGAGCGAGGCGGAGGTCAGACGGTTCTATCAGAGGATCGGAGTTTACATTTTCATATTCTATCTGCTTGGGACAAATGATATCCATGAGGAAAATGTAATTGCCTGCGGGGAATATCCGGTGATCGTGGATTTGGAGAACATTCTGGGAATGCCTGAGAATACGGAATGCAGCAACATGATGGAGCGGATGAAGCGGTATCTGCAGACCTCTGTGCTTTACTCAGGAATGCTCCCCGCCGCAAAATGGCGGCAGGATGGGAAAACGGTAAATGTCAGCGGAATTGGAGGCGGTGGAAAGACCCGGCTTCCTTTCAAGATTCCGGTAATCGCAGGAGCCGGAACCTCTGATATCAGGATTGTATATCAATATCCTGAATTAGAACCGGTGCAGAATACGCCTGTATATCAGGGGAATCCGGTCAGTCCGGAACAGTACGAACAAGAAATTCTGGATGGATTTACCAAAGCATATCGGTTTGCAATGGAGCATTCCGGGCAGCTAGAGGGGCAGCTGCAGAGCTTCAGGCGTGCAGAGAGCCGTTATCTTCTGACGGATACCCAGAGATACTCCATGTGCCTGAACAGCTCCTATCATCCGTCGCTGATGAGAGACGGCGGGGACAGACAGCTATACCTGTATACCATGTGTTATGGAAGAGATTTGGAAAAACCGGGCGTGCTGGAAATCATTCAGAGCGAAACAGCGGATTTGTCGAAGCATGATATTCCTTATTTTTATTTCCGGGGCTGTGACAGGCATCTGTATAATTCGCAGGATAAACCGGTGAGAAATTATTTCCGACAGACAGCATACGGACTGATGACCGGCAGGCTGCGGGGGCTCTGCGAACCGGATAGGAGGCATCAGGCGGAGCTGATCCATATTTCGCTGAATATTCAGAAGGAGATACAGGTAAATGGGAAGCTTGCCGGAATGCCGGAATCTGGCCGGGATGTTCCGGAAAGAGAAGAATATCTGGAGCTGGCGGAACGGATGATGGAGAAAATTCTTGACAGGGCAGTTTATATAGGAGAAGAACCGGGCTGGTATGTGGTAAATGTGGCGGCATTTGGCGCGGAGGGCTGGCAGATAGAACCTATGCACATGTATCTGTACGGAGGTGTGATGGGAATTGCGCTTCTGAGCCATATGCTGGAAAAACATACTGGAAGGGAAGGGTACGCGGCTTTGAACCGGACGCTGGATAAACAGTTATTTTCCTATACCGCCCAGCTGGAGGAAATGAGACTTAAGAGCTTGCGTCTTGGAATCTATAACGGAGAAATGTCTATTGTATACGGATATCTCTGCCTGTACAGGCTTACAGGAGGAGACATTTATCTGGGATACGCGTGCAGGCATGCAGAGCTGGTTCTTCCGGCGGCCGGCAGGGAGGAAAACTGCGACCTTATGGACGGGCTGGCAGGCGTTATCTGGGGAATGCTGATGCTGTATGAAATAACTGGGAAAGTGCGTTATCTGGAGGCGGCAAGGGAGGCGGGAGACCGCCTGCGCAGGAAAGCATGCCATATGGAAGAAGGGGCAGGATGGCTGATCAATGGAGAAGAAAGGCCGCTGTTAGGGATGTCCCATGGAAATGCCGGAATAGGCGCGGCATTGGCAAAACTGTATGCTGTTACGAAAGAGGAATCGTATTATGAACTGCTTCGGGAAGCTCTTGCATATGAAAATCATTATTATTCGGAGGAGCTTCAAAACTGGCTGGATTTCCGGGTAAAGGATGAGGAAGAGCGGGGCAGGACGGATACCGCCGCATGGTGTCATGGAGCAGGCGGAATCTTAGCATCCCGGCTTATGATGAGAAGAATGGTAGAGGAAGACCTGAGGGAAACTATAGAACAGGACATAGAAAGAGCCGGAAGGAAATTAAAGGAACAGTGCCTCAGAGAAGGGATGTGCCTGTGCCATGGAAGCTGCGGGAACGTGCTGCTTCTGATGGAGTATAACAGCGATTTACAGGCAGTAAAGGATTATGATGCATATATCCGGGGAAAGCTGTTGGAGGATACCTATACATTTCTGGCGCAGGAGCAGTACAATCCCGGCCTCATGAATGGATTTGGCGGAGCGGTGTATTATCTGTTGAAGCAGTATGACAAAAGCCTTTTCAATGTACTGAAACTGGACTAGACTAGACGTAGGATCCGGGGCAGAAACCTGTCGTTGGGTTTGTGTCCAAAGTTGATTTTAGTAATAGAAGGGGATATACTAAAGAAAAGCTTTAGGGAGTCTGTGTAATGAACATAAGAAATGGATTACGGGAGGTGTGATGATGAAAAGGCCGCTGCCGGTAGGAGTAGATAATTTTGAAAAGATAATAAATGAGGGGTATTATTATATCGATAAAACCCTATTTATTAAAGAATTATTGGATTTAAAAGGGGAAGTGAACCTATTTACCCGTCCCAGACGTTTTGGTAAGACACTGAATCTGAGTATGCTGCGGTATTTTTTTGAAGATACGGGTGATTTGGAAAAAAATGAGCGGAATAAAGAGCTTTTTCAAGGAATGAAGATTATGGATGCCGGGACGGATTATGCCGGGCAGATGGGCAGATATCCGGTAATGAATCTGACATTAAAATCAGCAAAGCGGGAAAATTTTGAGGATGCTTACTATACGATGCGGGCTGATATTGCGGCGGAATTTGACAGATACAGACAGATAATTGAGCGGGGAAAAGAGCGGCTTGCACCGAAGGAATATGAACAGTATATCAGCGTTGCGGATGAAAAAGCGGATAAATGGCTGGTTCAAGAATCATTGAAGCTGTTTAGCAGATGCATGAATAAGATTACAGGCAGGAATACAGTCATATTGATTGACGAATATGACGTTCCCTTGGAAAATGCGTATTTCAGAGGATTTTATGACAGGATGGTCCACTTTATCCGTGCATTGTTTGAGTCTGCTTTGAAGACAAATGATCATCTGCAGTTTTGCGTGATCACCGGATGCCTGCGTATTTCAAAGGAGAGTATTTTTACCGGGTTGAATCATTTGAATATTATTTCTATATTAGATCAGAAATATAGTGAACATTTTGGATTTACAGAAAATGAAGTGCTTCAGATGATGGAATACTATGGCGTGGAGAGCCGTTTTTCGACCATGAAGGAATGGTATGACGGATATACCTTTGGTAATACGGAGGTCTATAATCCATGGAGCGTGATAAAATATCTGTATGATTTGTATTCTGATATTGATGCATTTCCGCGTCCATATTGGATCAATACCAGCTCTAATGATATAATTAAGGACTTAATTGTAAGAGCTGACAGGGAGGCTAAAGGACAGATTGAGACACTTTTGCGCGGTCAGACGATGGATATTCAGGTGCATGAAGAGGTTACCTATGAAGATATGCGCGGTAATGGGGAAAATTTGTGGAATTTCCTTTACTTCACCGGATATCTGACGAAAGAAAGCGGGTATTTTAAAGAGTCATCCATCTTTCTGCGGGTTCGGATTCCCAATGTAGAAGTAAAAGCAATATATCAGAATACCATTTTAAACTGGTTTAAGAAAGCAATACAGAAAGAAGATTTCCGGGATCTGTATCATGCAATGGAAGATGGAAATGCAGGGAAAATGCGGGATATATTGAACAGTCAGCTTTTTGGCACGATTAGCTTTTACGACAGTGCGGAGAATTTCTATCATGGATTTCTTGCCGGAATACTAAGCCAAAGCGAGGATTATACGGTAAAATCTAATCGCGAATCTGGTAATGGACGTTCTGATATTATGGTAAGAAGCCCCTCTCTGCGCGGAAGGTCATTTATACTGGAATTGAAGGTTTCGGAGGATATTGATGATTTAGAGGCTGATGCAGAACATGCATTACAGCAGATATATAAAAAGAAATATATGGAGGAACTGCGGACGGAGGGATACCGGAGGATCGACTGCTATGGGGTGTCATTTTTCCGAAAGGATTGTGAAGTCCGGTTCGGAAAGGGCGCGGATTTGTAGATATCAAATATTTTCGCTTATAAGCAGCTGTCACATGTAAGGATTGTGACGGCTGTTTCTTTGTTTCTGATGGGAATTATGAGGAAATTGCACGACATAATTCTACAATATCATTTTAAATAATACAATTCGAGGCCAAAAACCTACCGTTGGAGGACAAAGCCCCACAAAAGGAAAATCTTCATGTATAATAAGTTCAAATAACT
>Ga0137307_100338_pt1 | contig 68725 bp, 51 predicted proteins | sample NAcewD2O_March_2_FD_97180 | JGI IMG/M metagenome (GOLD analysis project Ga0137307, IMG submission 97180) | Mouse cecal microbial communities from Vienna, Austria - N-Acetylglucosamine amended D2O_March | ecosystem: Host-associated > Mammals > Digestive system > Large intestine > Cecum | place... | reverse complement strand
GATAAATTCAATCTCTATATAGATAAAATTGATTTGAACTTTTGGCGCGAACTATGCACCAAAGAGGGTAAGTTACGCTCATACAAAAAAGGTGAATATTTTCTTCATCGTGGAGAAACCACAAAATGTGTATGGGGATTCATTAAACACGGATATTTCAAGTATTCTGTGATAGACTCAGAGGGTAATATTCATATTACCGGATTTTCATTTTGTGATACTCCGATAGGTGATTATTCAAGTCTGGTGATGAATACTCCTGTTGCAGCAGATATTATAGCGGCAAAGGATTCTGAAGTTTATGTATGTAACCGAAACATTGTGGATGAACTATTCGAGAAAGAACCTAAGCTGCATAGTGCTATATCGGACGGATTTTTCATTCAGGCATACGATAGTTTTCTGAATATGTATCGTCTGTCTGCAAAGGAACATTATATCCATTTATTAAGGTGTTGCCCTGATATACTGCAAAACATCACACTTAAAGAATTGGCATCTTATCTGCAAATAACGCCAACATATCTTAGCCGTATTCGCAAGGAGATTACTTTTGGAGAGAAATAGCATCTCCGAAAAAATACCCTTCTGTGCAACTCTCAACTTAGTTTGAGAGTTGTTTCGTTTAATGCCCGTAACTTTGCACTGATTATAACAACCAAAAAAAGTAATATGAACCAACTTAAATTCTGGCATATAGCATTGCTGCTAAGCATATGGTCACTGACAAGTTGCAGTGATGATAATAACGAAAATGAAGCGATTACTCCGTTCTGTCTTGGAGATACTTACTATGAGGTAAGATTAGGACAAGAAACTAACAGCATCTACATAACAAATGGTAGTGGGGATATTAGTTTGGCGATAGAAGATGAAAATATTTTGCAAGCCACTTATAATGGCAAGTTATATGCAGACAAGCCGGGAGGTGTTGTCTCTTTGTTCGGAAAACAGAAAGGAAGTACCATGCTGTCCATTATAGACAATATGACAGGAGATAAAGAAACTATTGAAGTGAAAGTAACAGATTGCTACCTTGCATACGTTATCAATGACAGCAACTACCCGATATTGCCGGCAGGCACCACACTCTTTTTAGTGAACAATCAAGCTCAGGACTACTATCTGTTCGACCAAGATAACATATATAACAAGCCTATACTAAAAGACAGCGGTTACGAGTTCTTCATCACGCAGAATGCCGACACAGGTGCGGCACCCACTAAATACGCTATTCCCAACTTACGCTTAAACAAACACAATCCCGCTGATGCTGGAACTACTGCGTCGAAGTTCTATGATTTCCAAATAGAACTGTATGGCGAAGAAGCCAGTTCTTCGTACGTGCTACAAGTCATTCAAGCCTACTTAGGCGTCGATTGGGAAAGGCTTATAAACAATGCTTTGACCAAATCACCTGCTCCCATAGATATGACTATGATATTGACCGTTCCTGATACAGACTATCGAATAAGAGGAATAATAAGCTTTGTATCCATTCCGAAATACATATTGGATTGATAGATTTCTTGTAATCAACTGAATTCGTATGATGCAGTTACGCAAAATTAAAGTACTTACATTTTTCTTCCTATCGTTCGTTTGCTCCCAAACGACTGTTTATGGGCAAATGATTAGCGGTAAAATAATAGATGCCGAACAACTACCGATAGACGGAGCGACTATTATTCTGCAAGCGATGGATTCGACCTATATAGCCGCATCCATCTCTAATACTGACGGTATATTCGTTTTTAATAGCCAACAGGAAGAATACCGTTTGATAATACAACACATTTTATATGAAACCAAACAAATGGCAGGTAAGGGAAATGATGTCGGAACTATTCAACTTCAACCTAAAGACTATGCTTTGGATGAAATTATTATAAAGGCAGAACGTCCTTTTGTTAAAGTGAAGAATGGACTTTTAGGGTATAATCTTGCTGTCCTTACCCAAAATCAACTTGTAAACAATGCTTATGAAGCATTGACAAAGATACCGGGAGTACAAGAAGAGAGAGGAATACTGACTTTGGCAGGAGCCGGGAAACTGACGATTATTCTAAATGGCAAACCAACAACAATGGATGCCGGACAACTTGAAACGATTTTGCGCAATACTCCGGTTAATCGTGTGGAAAAAGTGGAAGTGATGTACAGTGCGCCTCCTGAATATCATGTACGGGGCGCGGCTATTAATGTTGTTTTAAAGCGTTCAAACGACTACTCTTTTCAGGGTGAGATAAGTGCTGACTATAAAAACCAATACTTCAATGACGGGGGAATGAACGGGAACTTTCGGTTGTCAACTCCTAAAATGGCTTTTGATGTAATGTATGGAGTAAATAACGTAAAAAAAATGGAGTACATAGACCTTGATTCCAAGCATACGCTAAAAGAAGAACTCCATTCTATCACACAAAATGAACAGTTGCGCAGCAAGTATTGGAAGCATGACCTTAGAGCCGCTTTTGAATATAATTTCAACGATAAAAACAATATCAATATTGCCTACACAGGTAGTTATACCCCTGACCAATATAATAACAGCCGGACATCAGGCAATTACCAAACCGGTAATGTTGATAAATATATTGACAATCAAATGCACAATGTCACATTGCAATATCATTCAGGATTCGGTCTTGAAATAGGAGGTGACTATACCTATTATACTTCCAATAATAATCAATGTTTACATACTGATTATCAAAATGGAAATCAGAGTAGTTTCTCTATGGTTGGCGGACAAAAGATAGACCGCTATTCTATTTATGTAGACGGGAAACACTCTTTATCCAAAGGATGGAATTTGGGTTATGGAGTTTCCTATCGATTTGCCAAAGATCTTGATTTCCAAACTTACGATAAAGTGACAGGTGACATTCAAACACAAAATACATATTCCAATCTGAGAGAACAAACTGCCAGTTTTTATGTGTCGTTGAGCAAAAACTATGCAACAGGTACATCTTTATCCGTTTCTGCTACAGGAGAGTATTATACGATTGGCAATTATCATAAATGGGCAGTCTTTCCACAAGCATCATTGACCTATTTTAAAACACCGGAACATCTGTTTCAATTGTCATTATCTACGGATAAAACCTATCCAAGTTATTGGGATATGCAGTCTTCCGTCAGTTATCTTAATGGATATACAGAATTGTGGGGTACACCGAATTTGAAGCCGATGACGAATTATAATCTGAATGGAAGTTATATCTTCATGAAGAAGTATATTTTCAGTCTGTTTTTCACGCATACATCGGATTATTTCACACAAGCCGCCTATCAATCTACCGACAGGCTGGCACTGATCTATAAAAATACAAACTGGAACTATATGCAGCTATGGGGAGCAAATATCATAGTACCCTTTAAAGCAGGAAACTGGCTGGATTCCCGATTCTCCTTAGTCGGAATGCAAATGCACCAACGCTGTGATGATTTTTTCGACATTCCTTTCAATCGGAGGAAATGGGTATTTAGCGGCACATTGGATAACACGTTTAAAGTAAACAAGAATTTATCTTTCGAGTTGATAGGGAATGTACAGACTCCTGTCATACAAGGGACATTTGATATAGAATCTATTTTTAATCTCACTGCCGGATTAAAATGGAATTTTGCAAATGACAAATTGAGTTTATCAGCCCGTTGCAATGACATATTTGATACAGGAATGCCTGCAACAAAAGTCCGCTTTAAGGGGCAACACTTGGATATGAACAGCGGATTTTATTCACGTTCATTTACTTTGCATTTCAGTTATTGTTTTGGCGGATATAAGAAAAAGGAGATAAAAGGAATAGATACATCAAGATTCAGATACTAATTCAAAAATGATATGAGGACATTGTTGCTAACTCTGAGTGTTTTATGCTTATACTCATGCTCATATAAAACTTCTCTGATTACCTATCGAAATGGATATGTATTTAACACCCAGGGTAAAATGATTGGAAACTATTCCAATGGCTATATTTTCACCGAAAATAAAATACTCATAGGATATTACTTCAATGGATATATTTGTGATGATAATCACAATATTATAGGAAACTATGCAAATGGATTTGCAAAAATTGGAAAAACAAAATAATTAATTTTTTTCTGTCAATATCATAGATGTAAACATACAGTGAAACATCTTCAGAAAGCGGTCGCTTTCGGCTATACACTTATTGCATTGTTAATCGGATGTATTGCCTACACTTGGCATCATGAATGGCAGGAAGTGGAAGCATTGGAGGTTGGCAATCGACGTATAAATGAATTCAGGAAGGATGTAAACCGTATTCATATCCGACTGATAGAGTTCTCTTTGTTGGGAGAAACTATATTGGATTGGGACGAAACAGATTTGGAGAATTACCATGCCCAACGTATTGCATTGGACAGTATATTATGCAGTTTCAATGTAACTCACAAAATTGAGCGTGTTGACAGCGTGCGCAGTCTTTTGGAGTATAAGGAACGGCAGATATTCCAGATTGTCCGGTTAATGGATGAGCAACAATCCATCAACAGGAAGATAGCCAGCCAAGAACCGGTGATTGTGCAGAAGATTGTGCAGGAACAGCCCAAGAAACCGAAGCGCAAAGGATTCTTGGGCATATTCGGTAAAAAAGAGAAAACGAAGCCATTGACAACAACGACTACGCTTCGTTCTCCCGATAGAAACATGGTCAGCGAACAGAAAGCACAAAGCCGTCGGTTGTCGGAACAAGCCGACAGTCTTGCGGCTCGTAATGCCGAACTTAACAGACAACTGCGAGGATTGATTTGCCAAATCGAAAAGAAGGTACAATCTGATTTACAAAGCAGGGAAGCCGAGATAACCGCCATGCGTGAAAAATCATTTATGCAGATAGGCGGCTTGATGGGATTTGTCCTTTTGCTGTTGGTCATTTCTTATATCATCATACACCATGATGCAAAGAGCATCAAACGATACAAACGCCAGACAACGGATTTGATAGGGCAATTGGAACAGTCCGTGCAACAAAATGAGGTACTCATAACCTCCCGAAAGAAAGCGGTATATACTATTACCCACGAGTTGCGTACACCGCTGACGGCAATAACAGGCTATGCCGAACTGTTGCAAAAAGAGTGCAGCAATGGGAACAATGTGCATTTCCTTCAAAGCATACAACAATCCTCCGACCGTATGCGGGCTATGCTCAACACTCTGCTGGACTTCTTCCGCTTGGATAACGGCAAGGAACAGCCCAAAATGCAACCTTGCAGAATTTCAGCAATCACGCACATCCTTGAAACGGAGTTCATGTCCGTTGCCATGAACAAGGGACTGTCCTTGACCATGAAGAACGGGAATGATGCTGTTGTATTGACCGACAAAGAGCGAATAGTTCAAATCGGTAACAACCTGCTGTCAAACGCCATCAAGTTCACAGAGAAAGGTGGTGTGTCACTGACTTCCGACTATACCAACGGAGTGTTGACACTGACCGTCGAGGACACCGGTACGGGCATGACCGAAGAGGAACAGCACCATGTGTTCGACGCATTTGAACGCCTCTCAAATGCCGCCGCAAAGGACGGTTTCGGACTTGGACTTGCCATCGTTCATAATATCGTGACGATGCTTCATGGAAAAATCAGACTGAACAGTGAAAAAGGGAAAGGAAGCCGTTTCATGGTGGAAATACCGATGCAAAAAGCTGATGATGTGCCGGAGCAAGTAATACAGACGTATATTCACAGAAAAGACAGAAACCTCAATGTCATCGCCATCGACAATGACGAGGTGTTGCTCCTGATGCAGAAAGAGATGTACGCCCAAGAGGGAATACACTGCGATACTTGCACCGATGCGGCGGAACTGATGGAGATGCTACGCCGGAAAGAATATAATCTGCTGCTGACAGATTTGAATATGCCCGGTATAAACGGTTTCGAGTTGCTGGAACTTCTGCGTTCGTCCAACGTGGGCAATTCACAGATAATCCCCGTGGTCGTGGCAACCGCTTCGGGCAGTTGCGATGCGGAGGAACTTTTGGCAAAAGGCTTTGCCGGATGCCTGTTCAAGCCGTTCTCCATATCGGAGCTGATGGAGGTCTCGGACAAGTGCGGCATAAAAGAAACTCTGGACGGAAAGCCGGACTTATCCACCTTGCTGTCATACGGCAATGAGGCCGTCATGCTGGAGAAACTGATAACGGAAACTGAAAAGGAAATGCGCTTGATGCAGGATGCGGCAACGCGAAACGACCTGCAAGAACTTGATGCCTTGACACACCACTTGCGTAGCTCGTGGGAGGTACTCCGTGCCGACCAACCGCTGAGGGAACTTTACGGATTGCTTCATGGAAAGGCTATACCGGAAGAAAGTGAGTTAAGCCATGCTGTTACCGCAGTATTGAATAAGGGCGCGGAAATAATCCGGCTGGCAAAAGAGGAAAGGAGAAAATACGAAAATGGATAAGACCAGAATAATCGTGGTGGAGGACAACATCGTGTATTGCGAATATGTCTGCAACCTGCTGGCACGGGAGGGCTACCATACCGTGAAAGCTTACCACCTATCGACAGCGAAGAAACATCTGCAACAGGCAACGGATAATGACATAGTAGTTGCCGACCTGCGCCTGCCTGACGGCAACGGTATAGACATGCTGCGTTGGATGCGCAAGGAAGGAAAGATGCAGCCGTTCATCATCATGACCGACTATGCCGAAGTACATACTGCCGTGGAGAACATGAAACTCGGTTCGATAGACTATATACCTAAAAAACTGATAGAGGACAAACTCATTCCACTTCTCCGTTCCATACAGAAGGAGCGTCAGATGGGACACCGCCGTATGCCCGTGTTCGTCCGTGAAGGTTCCGCCTTTCAGAAAATCATGCATCGCATAAGGTTGGTAGCCGCTACCGATATGAGTGTGATGATATTCGGAGAGAACGGCACGGGCAAGGAGCATATCGCCCATTACCTACACGACAAGAGCAAACGTGCGGGCAAACCCTTCGTGGCGGTTGACTGCGGTTCACTCTCAAAAGAACTTGCGCCGTCGGCATTCTTCGGACACGTCAAGGGAGCGTTTACAGGTGCAGACAGCACCAAGAAAGGGTATTTCCATGAAGCGGAAGGTGGCACGTTGTTTCTGGACGAGGTGGGCAACCTCGCGTTGGAAACCCAACAGATGTTGCTCCGTGCCATACAAGAGAGACGTTATCGCCCGGTCGGTGACAATTCGGACAGAAGTTTCAATGTCCGCATCATCGCCGCCACCAACGAGGATCTGGAGGCGGCAGTGAGTGAAAAGCGTTTCCGGCAGGATTTACTCTACCGTCTGCACGACTTCGTGATAAGCGTGCCGTCGTTGCGTGACTGTCAGGAAGACATTATGCCGTTGGCAGAGTTCTTCCGTGAGATTGCCAACAAGGAACTGGAGTGTAATGTGGGCGGATTCAGTCCCGAAGCCCGTAAAGCATTGCTGATCCACACATGGCCGGGCAACGTGCGGGAACTTCGGCAGAAAATCATGGGTGCGGTATTGCAGGCGCAAGAAGGTGTTGTAACGAAAGAGCATCTGGAACTTGCCGTGACGAAACCGACCTCACCCGTCAGTTTCGCCCTGCGCAATGATGCAGAGGATAAGGAACGGATAATGCGTGCGTTGAAACAAGCGAACGGCAATCGGAGCCTTGCCGCCGAACTGTTGGGAATAAGCAGGTCGGCACTATACAGTAAACTTGAAGAGTATGGACTTAAATATAAATTCAAGCAACCATAGCCGATTTTATTGAATTTGACTATCTGCAAAGGTTTATTATTCAAAAAATAATATTACCTTTGCATTTAGGAAAAGCGTTCTTTTGAATTACTGCAAAACGAAGTGAAACACAGAATTTCGCTGTTTTCTAAATCGTTACCTGTCAAGCTGCAAAAATTTGCAAGTGCTTGAATTTTAGCAAGAAAGAAAATTTGATATGTCTTGCAAGGTGAAACGTAATGTTCTTGTCGATGCCGCACACGGTGGCGAGTTCTTTCAGATAACTGTTGGTGCGCTGATTCGATATGACAGGAAGGACATGCCCGTCTGTGCATTGGCCCTTGTACTTCTCGATTATCGCGAGGGGATAATCAAGAAGTGGCACGTTGACGGCAACGCCGGTTTTCTGGCGATGGGTCATAATCCATTTTGACCCGTCAAAAGCCTCCTTGATGTCGCTCTCCATGAGATTGGCCACATCAATGTATGCCAGCCCGGTGAAGCAAGCGAACAGAAACATGTCTCTCACATGGTCGAGACGAGGAATGGGAATCACCTTTGAGGCGATACGGTCAAGCTCGTCAGTGGTCAGGTAGCCACGGTCCACTTCCTCCTTCTTGACCTTGTAGTTGAGAAACGGATCCTTGAATATCATGCCGTTGTTCTTGGCGTAAAGAACAATCATGCGGAGAGTCTGAATGAACTTGGCGGTAGTGTTCACACCGCACTTTGACACCCGGCGGAGATAACTCTCGTAGTCCACGATAAATTCGTAGGAGAGTTCACGCAGGGCAATGTCGGTGATGTTGTAGGTCTCCTTCATGAATTCCTGAAGGCGACGGTAGCCGCGCTCGTATTTGCGGTAGGTCTCTCGGCTCTTACTTACATCTACGAGTTTTTCAGCGTTGTCCAGCCATTTCTTGAAAATCTCCATCAGAGTCTCGGCGCGGGCCGAGATACCGAGATAGGCGTTCTTGACCTTTTCGAGGGTCACTATCTCGTCACGTCGCTCCATTTCCTGAATATGGAAAAGGATGGCGGCTCTTATCTCTGCGAGGAAATCGTTGAGCTGATTCGCCTTCTTTGTCTTTCCTCTCATCTTGCCGGCCTCAGTGTCCCAGTCGCCGACTGCACAGGTCGCCTTGGTAGAAATCTGTGCTGCTTCCTTGTTGACGGTGAGACGGAGGAAAATTCCCGACTCTCCGTTCTTGTTGACCACGTTCTTCCTGAGGAAAAAGGAGGTCTTGTAATTGGTTCTTACCATACCTTTTGGATTTGAGAATTGTGCAACTTGCTGGGTACAGTTCAAAGTGCAACGGAAGAGGGTTCATTGTCTCTGCTCTTTGATAATGTCCCCGGGTTCCGGGTACATAGTACCATGTGCAAAATTACGGGTTAAAAATCAGGTTGGCGAAGACTTGTGTCCGACTAAATTGCGACTTTTCAGATACTTATGAGGGGCACTGTTGCAATTGGCAGTTTTACTGTTGCATTTTCGGTTTCTGCAACGATTTTTGCAACGGATATGCAACGTCATAGGGTCTGAAAGGGTCGTTTTCGAGTCGTTTTACTGTCGCAATTAACAATTCTTAACAATGGGGTTGGTAAGATAAAAGCCTGTAACTTTGATAGTTACAGGCTTTTTCTGGTGATGTACGTGGGTACATTCGCGGAAAGACAGGGATTCGAACCCTGGGTACCCGTAAGGGTACAACGGTTTTCGAGACCGTCCCGATCGACCACTCCGGCATCTTTCCTTAGTCGATAATTGTAGATGCTTCTGATGGATATCTCTGCGAGCACCGGATTGGGTAACAATGCAGACTATCCTTATGTCGCTCCCGACAAGATGTATTCCTCAAAAGCGCCACAAAATTACTGTTTTTTTTTTTGCCAACCAAATGTTACGAACGAATTATTTGCTGAAACCATAAAATTTTACGGTCGTTCATAGCACATCTATAACGTACCGCACTTTAAACCAAGGCATTACCTTGCCGCCCGGTTATGCTCTATATATTCATCTATCGTATAGTTGATGAAATCGTTGAAGCGTCGGGCCTGACGGATGGCAGGACGCAGGGCCTCGGGCAAATCGGGACGGAGCATAAACTCCTCAGAAAGCTGCTTGGAAGAGCAACAGAAATCCTTAGGACGCACATAATTGATGTACTCCCAATCCTTCGGAAAGCCTTTTGGAGCTGTCTTTAGCATATTTTCACCAATGGTATGATACTGAGCACGGAATTCATCCGACTCGACAATCGAGCGGTATTCATCGATTTCGTCATATATGCTGCGGCGTATCTCCCTCACAAGTGGCGATGGTAGGCATACTGTGCCAGCTGCCACAAAACAGTTGTCGGGTTCGATATGGAGGTAATAGCCGCAGCGCATCGACTTCTTTCCGGCAGGCGGATTGATGAATATCCCGATATGAGTCTTATATGGCGTCTTGTCGGATGAAAAACGCGTGTCGCGGTATATGCGGTAGGTGCAGTCGGCGGCTGTGAGACCCGAGGCCGACGGGTCGCCCTCGGCCACAACGGCAATCAAATCATAAGCGAGAGACTCAACATGCTTCTTGACCCGCTGATACCAATCCTTGTTGGCGTTGAACCAGTCTCTGTCGTTATGCGCCCTCAATGAGCGCAAGAAGTTTAGTATATCTTCCATGCCATTTCCTTTATATTATCATGCGAGATTGCGGCGCACGCGGGCAAGATACTCGGCCATTGCAGTTGAATCGCGACGTTCGACAATCGACTGTAGTTCAGACAGCTGCTCGCGTATCTTCTCAAGCTGGCGCGGGGTGTTGGGATTGAAAAGGATCTCACTCAGCAGGTAATCATCCTCGCTCATGAGTCCGTCGGCAATCGATTTGTGGCGCTTGAAAGTAGTGCCGGGAGCCGACTGATGCTTCATGCATCCGGCAAACACCAGTGTAGAGGCAAAGGGGATTGACAGTGAATAGGCAATCGTCTCGTCATGTTCGCTGAATGTGTACTCCTCGATGTGGAGATGCAGCTCGTTGTACAAATCTTTGAAAAACACTTTTCCGAGGTGGTCGCTCTCGCTTATGATAATTGCGTTCTCATTGCCGAGATTGCTTAGCGAGGCAAATGTTGGTCCAAACATCGGATGAGTCGACACGAACGGATGGCCACATGCGGCGTAGAACTCAGGCAGGCCGGTCTTTACCGAGGCTATATCGCTGAGAATACATCCTTTGGGCACGTGAGGGAGCACGGCCTTGAAGGCATCTATAGTATATTTCACCGTAGCGGCATTAATCACCATGTCGGGAGCGAACTCGTCGACCTCGTCAAAACTGCTGAAACGCCGGCAGTTGAATGTAAATAACAGCCGTCGTGGGTCGGTGTCGATAATTGCCACCTCATGTTTGCCGGAAAGGATGTCGCAAAAGAACGACCCCATCTTTCCAGCACCTATTATCAGTATCTTCATTTCATTAAATTTATGCGGCCGATATACACTGTCAACGTGTACGGTCGTTGAATATTTCAATCTGCTGGCGCACGGATTCCTCGTGAATAGCAGACAGGACGTTGCGCATGAATTCGCCCGACATGCCCATCTCCTCGGCCAGACGTGCGCGGCTCTGCATGATTTCGTCGTGGCGGCCAATCTGAAGCACAGGCATGCGGTGTTCCTTCTTATACTGACCAATTTCGCGCGACACGCGCATGCGCTTGTTGAGCACTTCAAGGAGCTCGTTGTCAAGCTCGTCAATCTGCTGTCGGAGCAGGGTCAGGCTTTCGGTAGTCACGGTAGCGTCGCGTAGCACGAGTGTGTTAAGTATGAAATTGAGTACTTCGGGAGTGACCTGCTGGGCCTTGTCGCTCCAGGCGCAGTCGGGGTCGCAGTGGCTCTCGATTATGAGTCCGTCGAATCCCATGTCGAGGGCCTGTTGCGAGAGAGGTGCCACCAGTTCGCGTTTTCCGCCTATATGGCTCGGGTCGCACACGAGGGTAAGATTTGGGAATCGGCGGCGCAACTCGATGGGGATGTGCCATTGCGGCATGTTGCGGTAGAGATGTTTGCCATATGCGCTGAATCCGCGGTGGATGGCGCCCAGACGGTGTATACCGGCATTGTACAGGCGCTGGAGCGCGCCTATCCATAGCTCAAGGTCGGGATTTACAGGATTCTTCACCAGTACGGGAACATCCTTGCCGGCCTCCTGCAGAGCATCGGCAATCTCCTGCATGGCAAAAGGATTTGCCGAGGTGCGGGCGCCTATCCACAATATGTCGACTCCGGCGGCGAGCGCGTCCTCTACATGCTGACGTGTGGCCACCTCGGTAGCCGTCAGCATTCCGGTCTCCTCCTTCACTTTGGCGAGCCACGGGAGGCCTTCACGGCCCACTCCCTCGAAACCACCGGGCTTGGTGCGCGGTTTCCATATGCCGGCGCGGAATATCTTCACCCCGTTGCGGGCAAGTTCGCGTGCTGTCGAAAGCACCTGTTCTTCAGTCTCGGCGCTGCATGGGCCGGCGATAATAATGGGGTGCATGCCCCCTTTTTCTTCAGGCAGAATAGATTGTAAGTCAGTCATTTTATGCTGTTTTATATGTTTCTTCGATACGTTTCAGGGCCTCGGCGAGCTTCTCCTCGGTAGCGCATAGGGAAATGCGCACATAGCGGTCGCCGTTTGAGCCGAATATGAATCCCGGAGTGATGAATACCCTTGAGCCGTAGAGCACACGGTCGGCAAGCGTTTCCGACGACGCCTCACCTTGAGGGATACGCCCCCAGAGGAATAGTCCGCGCTGATGCGGGTCAAACTCGCAACCGAGCGCCTTCATAATCCGTTCGGCAATGAGCCGCCGGCGAGCGTAGGTCTCGTTGAGTCCGGCATACCACTCATCAGGGGCATCAAGTCCCTTGACCGCGGCAAGCATAAGCGGGCGGAACTGTCCGGAGTCGATATTGCTCTTGACCTTGAGCACCCACTGGATAAACTGTGGATTGGAAGCGAGCATGCCTACGCGCCATCCGGCCATGTTGTGGCTCTTGCTCATCGAGTTCATCTCGATGGCCACATCCCTGGCTCCATCCACCTGCAACAGGCTCAGTGGATTGTCGTTGAGGATAAAGCTGTAGGGGTTGTCGTGGGCAATCACTATGCCATGGCGGCGGCCGAAGTCGACAATCTTCTCAAAGAGGCCAACTGACGCGGGAGTGCCGGTAGGCATATGTGGGTAATTGATCCACATGAGTTTAATGCGGTCGAGCGGCAAGCGCTCCAGAGCCTCGAAGTCGGGCATCCAGCCACCATCTTCCGTGAGGTCGTAGTTGAAAATCTCGGCGCCGACAAGGCGGCTCACCGAGGTATAGGTAGGATAGCCGGGGTTGGGCACAAGCACTCCGTCGCCTGGATTGAGAAAAGCGAGCGACACATGCAGTATGCCCTCTTTCGAGCCAATAAGCGGCTGAATCTCAGTGTCTGGATTCAGCTCCACACCATAATGACGCGAGTAGAAACGGCTCATCGCACGCCGCAGCTCGGGAATGCCGACATAAGGCTGGTAGCTGTGTGCGCCAGGCTTGCGGGCCTCTTCGCAAAGGGTGTCGATTACCTCGGCCGACGGCATACGGTCGGGGCCCCCTATGCCAAGCGATATTATGTCGCGTCCCTCGGCATTGAGGCGAGCCACTTCGCGCAGCTTGCGCGAGAAGTAGTATTCCTGTATTTCCGACACACGGCCGGCGGGTTGTATATCTTTCATTGTTTCGGTTTTATGCAGTATTTGTTGGATTCACACCTCGTTTTTGCAAGCGTTGTATTCGCCGAGGATACGCAGGTCGTTGGTAAGCGGACGCACGGCGTCGACGGCCTGGCGATAGCGCGAATAACTGTCAAACTCAAGGTCGATATAGAAACGGTATTCCCACTCGCGTCCGAGTATGGGCATCGACTGGATTTTGGTGAGATTGATATCGTAGAACGACAGGATGGTCAGCACCTTGGACAGAGCGCCCTTGTCGTGGGGAAGGGTGAACACAACCGACGATTTGTCGATAAACCTCTCGGACGGGCGCTCCTCTCCGGCAATCAGCGGATCGGCCAGTATGAGAAAGCGGGTGAAATTGCGCTTGTTTGTCTCAATGCTCCGCTCAAGTATGTTAAGTCCATAAAGATTGGCGGCATACTCGCCACACACGGCTGCATGTCCGGTAAGGCCTTTTTCGGCAATCTCCTTGGCGCTGCCGGCAGTGTCGAATGTCTCGATCATCTTCATGTTGGGATGACGCAACAGAAACTGCTCGCACTGCAGCAATGCCATCGGATGGGAGTTGACCTCGGTGAGCTCGTCGATGGTCTGTCCGGGGAGAGCGGCAAGAGTGTGGGATATGCGCATCTTGTATTCACCGACAATCTGCATGTTGGACGCCCTGAGCAACTCGTGGTTCTGGAGTAGAGAGCCTGCTATGGTGTTCTCGATAGCCATTATGCCAAGCAGCGAAGCATCGGCGGCGAGAGTGTCGAACATCTCCTGAAAACTGTCGCACTGGATGGTGTCGATCTCCTCGCCGGCGAAATAGCCGCGGGCGGCAGCGTCGTGGTAACACCCCGCCACCCCCTGTATTGTGATACGCTTGGGGCGGCGGCCCGCAATATGTAGTCTGTCGGAGGTAATCATATGTCGGTTATATAACAAAATTCCCGCTCGCCTCGTCGTTGAGGAGCGGGAATTTCTATGGTGATGTTTTATTATTTGCTTATCATTAAGATTTTGCGCATGCCACTACCCGCTTCAATTTCCGTTGAAATAGAAATAAGAAAAATAGTATGCGTAAAATCGAGTCATCATAATTAGTTTGCTTTGACTCGACAAATTTATAGCAAACTTTTCAATCACGCAATATTTTTGCGATAAAACTTTCATTTCTCCAAACAAAATGCTCAAAAATCCTCAAATATTACTAAAATATCCCAATTCCCCACTCACAGCGCCCTTGCGCACGACAGACGTATATCTCTACGATTGGAGACTGCTCACTGCGTATCTCCCCGTGACATCGCCATACGCTCAGCCCAAGGACACAACTTCATTGCATATATACCTGTGTGCAACTCATTGGGCACACTTACTTGCATCAGCATATCACATTGCATGCATATGAACATATCTTTGCGCAACCTTTTTGTGCGTTACAAAAAAGTTAACCTCGGAGTTGCAATACTCTAAAAGATTTTACGTACCTTTGCACACACAAAATAGACAACCTACATTGCCACAATAGCTCAGTCGGTAGAGCATTTCATTCGTAACGAAAAGGTCCGGGGTTCGAACCCCCGTTGTGGCTCAAACGTAAGAAACTAAAAAAACAACCGGTTAATTTGGCTTTTTTATTATATAACATAGCCAAATTTTTCAAAAATAAAACTATCTCAACACAAAAAGCCATTAATTTTAATACGTACTCAATGTTGTTGAGATTTGCCATATCCTAAACTGCTACGCATACCGAGGTAATTGCGGTGGCGATAATAGCAGCCGTTAAAACAATTTTGAACATACATGATTAAACTTTTACCCCGATGTAAGACCGTGACGGTTAAAGAGTCGGGGCTTTTCGTTTACCTTTTACAAGTTTGCAAAATTTGTGCTATCTTTTGCGGGTGTTAAGCCGATTCGGGGACACGGTTGTTAAACCGCATTAATGCTTTTGTACCCTAGGCATTAGCGACGGAGTAAATTTAACCGCCCATTTGCCCACCTTTAAACTATTTCAATTCTCATAGTTGAACGGCTCGCCGCAACTGGTTAAATAAGCTGGAAAGCAGCTGCATTACTTCACAACCTTAACCGTTGCCCGCTACTACGGTTCGGGGGTCTTTTTAAGAAATAAAAATCTGCAACCACACGTCTGTCATATTATATGATGTTGCTTCACATAGATTCATAGATTCATAGATTCACAACTTCAAACATATTCGGATGTTCAATATATGTTAGATATTTGCAGGCAATGCTCGGGTTCAACTGACTCCGGCTCTTAGTTCTTTCTGCTACCGGATATTCTGCTAATAAAATATTTAACAGCTATTTTCTGCATTGGTGTTTGCGTCTCCATTTGCGTTCCCATTCGTCAATTGCGTTCTCTCGTTCTTGTTTCGCAATAGCATCAATATAAGTTTTTTCGTCGTTTCTTCGGCTTTTGCTTGGTAGTTTACAACCACCTATTATCCAACACATCAGACAATATCCACATAGAACTATCGCAGAGCATACTATAAAAGCGGTTATGAAACCCGGGCATACGCAAATAACTATGAAAATAATGAGTATCGCCCAAATAATTATTCCAAGCATGATTGTAATTTTTAAGTATTCGCTAAGTTATTGAAATATTTTGAAATTCAGTTATTGCGACCAATAAACCTATCACGATGAAGCAGCAACTTCATTTTTTCGTAAAATAACTACATTACTGATTGATAAAACACAAAGTCTATCGGCTAAAAAAGAGCTTATTTCAGACCAAGGTCTGAGGTAAGCTCTTTTTAATGTTCAAGAATTTGAGGTTAACACATCAACTGTCAATAGCAGATGTACGAAAGCCATTAAGCAGACAAGTGGTTGCAAACACCCGACAGAAGACAGCGTAGGCTCTACATCATCGGCCACTGACAGTAGGGTCAGCGGGCGGAGGAGGCACGGCAGATAGGGGTGAGCGCGCCGGTGTCGGTATTGATGATGTAGCCGCCTACGGTCACGTCCGCAGCCATCAGGGGATGATTGCGGATAAGATCGACGGTCTCGCGCACGGCGAGCTCGGTATCGTCAAAGCCGTGTAGCCATGCCTCCAGGTCAATACCGCAATGTTTCATCAGCGAGATATGTTCGTCATCGACCCCGCGTGAGCGCATAGCATCGAGCATATGATGGGGATTCATACCCTGCACACCGCAGTCGGTATGGGCTATGACCATTATCTCTGTAACACCAAGCTCATATACGGCCACCAGCAGCGAGCGCATGGTCGAGTCAAACGGGTTGGTGATTGTGCCGCCTGCATTCTTTATCATCTTGACATCGCCGCCACGGATGCCGAGAGCCGCCGGGAGCAGTTCGACCAGGCGAGTATCCATACATGTGACAATGGCAATTCCCTTGTCAGGATATTTGGATGTGGCAAATCGGCGCGCGCCATCCTCCTGTATAAACTGCGCATTATGGCGCAGCATTTCTTCTATTATCATGGATAAATGAGTTTTGTGTAATTCAGTGCCCCAAAATTACTATATTTTTTGTTTCCGGCCTACCCTCCCGCACCCCAATTTGTATAACATTTTTTCATATTCCTTTTGTTAATTTTCGCTAAAATACGGCGAATGATTAGTGGCCCGGCATACCTTTGGTTGTAAAACCTGACAGCAACGCGAAACACAGCCGCGGTTTGCAACCAACCAATCAATTTGTTTTACAAACCTTATTCCTTTCTTTTCTACATCCCCTGATACCAGCCATGGGACACCGTAATAAAGATAAAAGCAACAGACATGCCCGATTCGAGCGCATGCACACCATGTACTGCGGACGTATTTACAACTTTGTGTTGAAAATAACCCACGGTAACGCATACATGGCTGAAGAGATTACTCAGATTGTATTCATGAAACTCTGGGAAAAATTCGATACCGTCTCCGACAGCGAAAGTCTGAAAAGCTACATGTTTTCGATTGCGCGCAACACTTTGCTTAACTATCTGAAACACGAGACCATCGAATACATCTACTACAACTATCTCAGAGATGTATCTCACGAAGACCACACGACACAAGATGCAATCGATTCAGCTTTTCTCAACCAATATGTGTCAACACTTATTGACGAGCTGCCGCCGGTAAGGCAGAAAGTATTCAAGATGAGCCGAATACAATATCTTACCAACCGACAGATTTCCCAAGCCCTCGGCATCTCGGTAAGCACAGTCGAGACACACCTCACACTTGCACTGAAATTCATGCGCCAGGAGCTCAAACGACGTTACGGCATAATATGTGATTTCATAATAATCGCGACAATGCTATCATGCCATATCTAAATATCACCGTCCAACACAATACCGACAATGGAAGATAAAGATGACATACAGACGCTTGTAGAGAAGTATCTCGACAACAGAGCCACTCTGTCAGAGCGGGCAAGAATCGACTCGTGGATTGAGGAAAACGAAGAGCTTAACCACTGGCTGGCAGCACGCATTGAAAACAGCGATTCCACAATCGAGCCACAGCTTAGAGAACGCCTTAATGCAGGCATATACAGTCTATATGATGCTGACCACACCAATGATATCGAGTCAAATAGCCTAATGGAAGACTCTCATTCCGACAAGAGACATAATATCTGGCCTCTTGCCGTAGCCGCATCAATAATCATAATTGCTGCCATTACCGGAATACTTCTGCTACGGAACGATGCTCCAAGATATTCCATACCACTTACCGTAAGCACCAATGCCGGCGAACGCTCCCATATAATCCTGCCTGACGGCTCGTCGCTCACTCTTAACAACAAAACCGAAGTAAAGTACCACTACGACGACACACTGAAGGAACGCTCTCTCACCCTATCAGGAGAAGCCGCCTTTGACATTGCTACCGACCCTGAGCATCCATTCGTAGTGACATGCGACGGTTTGCGAATAGAGTGCCGCGGCACGTCGTTCAATGTCAAAGGCTATCCAGATGAAGACAATATAACTGTGGTATTAAGCGACGGAGTAATTACCGCAAGCACACCCAACCAGTCGATAAAAATGAAACCCGGGAACAAGGTAAGCTACGACAAACATACCCGTAATCTGCAATCGACCATGGTCTACGCTGACGACTATACCGAATGGATTTCCGGATGCAGCCGATTCAACGACGACCGCCTTGATGACATACTGCGCTCAGTGTCGCGCTACTACGGCGTGACCATCAACATCATAACACCATCGTTGCGCGACGTGCGTCTGTCAGGCAGCCTCGGTCGAAAATCTCTTGAAGAAACCCTTGGAATAATCGCCACTGCGGCAGATGCCAAATACATACTGGAGTCAGATTCGACAATATGCTTCTACAGACAGCCTTGATAAAGAGAATACCAACATAATCTTACTAACCTCATAAACCAATCCCCATGTCAAAAAACAAGTATCTCAACTTGCTGGTCATCATGCTTATGACCGTATGCCTGACAGCATGCAGCGACGATGACGACAAGATATCCGAACCAACATTCAGTCATATCACAATCACTCCGGAAAAGGAAATATACCATGTTGGCGACATTGTCACATGCTCAATCAACCGTACATCACCCGGCATCGGCGACCTGCGCGACACATCCTATTGGTGGTACACATCATGGTGGTTTACCGACTCTGAGATGAAAGCCGACTTCCAGGAGTTCTCCGACGACAACGTCAACACCTCCTCCCCTATTACCCTAACAACTCCCGGACGGGTGACACTGTATTTCTTCGGACGTCTCGAATACCCACATTGGGACTGGCGCAAAATAGAAATAGGCCGCACAATCACCGTAGTGGAATAATTTTCTCACTAATCATCAACAAAATCCACACCAGCCATGCACTTACACAACAATCATAACTTAAGGCGTGCGGCTATTGCCGTTACTGCCATGATGTCATGCGCGTCGCTTTGGGCAGATATTACAGTATCCATTTCGGCCATACCGCTGAAGAGAGCCATGAAAGAAATCGAGAAGGTGTCTGACCTTCACTTCCTATACAAATCAGATCTTCCCGGACTCAACAGACACGTAACCCTCTCGGTAAAAGACGCAAGCAACAAAGCTACTCTCGACAAGCTGTTTGAGGGGAGCAACCTGCGATATAAAATCGAACATAACAATGCCGTGGTTGTATACCATGAGTCACAGCCGGTCAGTCTCGAGGAGCTGATGACCGACTCGTCCGCACAGACCATTGAGATAACCGGCGTGGTCAGCGACGCATCCGACGAACCCCTAATCGGGGCTACCGTCAAGGTCAAAGGCTCCTCCATAGCAGTGGCAACCGACATCAACGGTCGATTCTCTATCAAAGGAGTAAGAAAAGACGCGGACATTGAGGTGTCGTATATCGGCTACGAGCCTAAAGAACTTACCGTATCCCATGCCGGACAATATGACATTATACTGCACGAGGGTGCCACAGCACTCGACGAGGTAGTAGTGGTAGGCTACGGACAGCAGAAAAAAGTCAATCTGACAGGAGCTGTCACTGTAGTGAAGGCCAAGGATATCAATGGACGACCCACTGGCAATGCCGCCACAGCGCTGCAAGGTGCTGATCCCTCGCTCAACCTCAAGATGGGATCGGGAGGTCCCGATGCAAGCGCATCAATCAACATTCGTGGTGTAACATCAATCAACGGAGGCTCGCCCCTCATACTTGTCGACGGAGTAGAGATGAATCTCGCCCGTATCAATGCAAATGATATCGAAAGCGTATCTATTCTCAAAGATGCATCGGCAGCGGCGGTATACGGAGCCAAAGCATCGGCCGGAGTGATACTCGTAACAACCAAGAGCGGACAAGAGGACGCAGCTCCCAAAATATCGTTCGACCTGAAAGCGGGATGGATGCAGTCGACTGTATCTACCGATTTCATATCATCGGGATATTGGTCAACATATATCAACGACCTTTTCATGAATCAACAGAAGGGTGTCGACTACACCACATACGATGAGTATGACTATGCCGAACTATGGATGAGACTTGACCAAAAGACAGAGTCGGCCGAGCGTCCATGGGCAATACCTACAGCCGACAACCACTACCGTTATTACGCCAACAACGACTGGTATGACCACTATTACCGCAAAAGCCGTCCGATGCAGGACTACAACATATCGATTACCGGCGGCAGCAAACGCATAAACTACTACATAAGTGGACGCGCCTATATACATGACGGCAATCTCAAGGTACAGAACGACGAGTTTAAATCATACTCCATGCGTGCCAAACTCGACATCAAGATTACCGACTGGCTAAAATACAGTTTCAATACTTCTTTTTTCGAATCCACCTACGAACGTTCAGGGTCGAGCGACCTTAACGATTTCTTCTACCGCTCGGGCAACCATGCTCTTTCTTCATTCCCCTCAACAAATCCCGACGGCACATCGCTGTGGGATATATCCGGAATCATCACCAGAGGTACAGCCAAGGTAGGCGACGGATACAACGCTCTGATGAATTACGGCAAACACAAAAACAAAGACCAGAACCGGGAATATCTTGTAAAGAACCAGCTCACAGTCACTCCAATAAAGGATTTGTCAATCGTAGCCGATTACTCCTACCTTTTCAGGTCGCTCAACCGTGAGATGCGCCGCGTAAATGTACCCTACAGCAATACAATCGGAACCATAAACTGGATTACAGGCTCCGACGACTCAATGTGCTGGGACATGTTTACACGAGGCATGACCCAAAATATAACCCAGACAATCAACGCCTATGCCACCTATAATCCCACCTTTGGCGAAAACCACATAACCGTTACCGGAGGGTTCAATGGCGAAATATACCGACATCTCTATTTCAAGGGCGAGCGCCAGGATCTCATGAGCCCTGACCTGAACACCCTGAATATCGCCACAGGTGAGGTAAAGGACTTCAAGGACGAAATCCAGAACTCTGTCACCTACGGATATTTCGCCCGCATAAACTACGACTATGCCGGACGCTATCTTCTCGAACTTTCCGGCCGTTACGACGGGTCATCGCGATTCTCAAGCAATCACCGCTGGGGTTTCTTCCCATCCGCATCGCTCGGATGGCGCTTCACCGAAGAGAAGTTCATGAAAGACATGTCTAACTGGTGGAACAGCGGTAAAATACGACTGTCAGTAGGCACACTCGGCAACCAGCAGGTAGGATACTATGATTATATCCAGAAACTGACCACAAATCAACTGATGGACGACATCACATTCGACGGCACGACATACGTAAACTATGCCTCGGTATCAGCTCCGCCGGCATCCGATCTCACCTGGGAGAAAGTCACCACATACAACGCCGGCATTGACCTCAGCTTCCTTAACTCACGACTCAACCTTACAGGCGATATATTTATCCGCGACACAAAGGACATGCTTACCTCTGGCTCCCAGCTACCCGCCGTGTACGGAGCCTCAGTGCCTAAGGCCAATTGCGCCGACCTGCGCACACGAGGATTTGAAATCGGGCTTGCATGGAATGATGATTTCCATCTGCTCGGCTCCAACTTCCACTACAGCATCGGTGCCGGAATTGGCGACGCCCGCTCCAAGATAACAAAATTCGACAATCCCGGACGCCTTTTGTCAAAACATTACGCCGGAGAAGAGATAGGAGAAATCTGGGGATATGAAATAGACGGCCTGTTCCAGACAAACGAAGAGGCTTTGGAATATATGTCGAAAGTCGACGGCTCTACATATGTATATTCCGACTACTACAGCTTCGGCCCCGACTCATGGCGAGGTGTACGTGCCGGCGACCCGCGTGTCGTAGACCGCAACGGCGACGGCCAGATTACCCCGGGCGACAACACTGTCGACAATCCCGGCGACCGAAAGATTATAGGCAACACCACCCCTCGCTACAACTACAACATCCGCGGGTCAGTGGAATGGAAAGGTATCGACATCTCTGTATTCTTCCAAGGTGTAGGCAAGTGTGACTGGTATCCGGGCAACGAGGCCCGTAGCTTTTGGGGACCATACTGCCGTCCATACAACGCATACATACCAGAGGGATTTCTTGAAAACGTATGGAGCGAGGACAACCGTGATGCCTACTTCCCCCGTCCATGCGCTTACGCAGCCTATGGCTCAAAAAATCCGATGGGCAATGCAAACACCCGCTACCTACAGGATGTGAGCTATCTGCGTCTGAAAAATCTCACCATAGGGTATACTCTTCCGGTACTCAGGCATACATTCCGCGAACTACGTGTATACTTCTCCGGCGAAAATCTCTTTTACTGGTCGCCTTTCAAGAAGTATTGCAAGACCATTGATCCGGAGACGGCCACCAACTCCGGTAAAAAGAGCAACGACGCCCTTACCTACGGATTTTCCAAGTCACTTACATTAGGTGTAAACATAGTATTTTAAACATGCAATTATGAAATCTATATATAAGTATCTATGCATTATCCCGGCGATTGCTATCGCCTTATCCTCATGTACGGATATGAATCAGATTCCGGAGGACCGAATGTCACCGGAGACATACTTCCGATCAGAGGCCGAACTTGCCCAATATACCAATTCATTCTACACTCTTGAACCAAACGTAGGTGACTTCAGATGGTTTATGGAATCCGGCGAACTCATACAGCATGAGACCCTGCCACGCGAAATAGCAGGTACACGACCGCTCCCATCTGCCGCCGGTGATGTAGGTTGGAACTGGGGCACACTCCGTAATATAAACTACTACCTGCAGAACTCTTCAAAATGTACCGACACATATGTACGCAACCGTTACGACGGTGTAGCCTACTTCTTCCGTGCGTTTTTCTACTACAATATGCTCACCAAATTCGGCGAAGTACCATGGTATGATCAACCTATCGGCAGCGCGGATACCGAGTTGCTATGTAAGCCGCGCGACAGCCGCGATGTAATCATTGGCCATATCATAGATGACTGCGACCGGGCTTTCGACCTTCTCCTCCCATATGGCAAAAAGACTACTGAAATATGCGCATGGACAGCTCTTGCACTGAAGTCCCGAGCCACACTATTTGAAGGTACTTTCCGCAAATACCATGCAGGCACAACCTTCAATGCCACATCCCTGTCAGGCGACCGCCTGCTTGAAATCTGTGCAGACGCATCAAGGAAACTGATAGACGAAGGTGGCTACAGACTCTATACAGACACCGGTGAGCCTTACCGCAATCTCTTCGCCACTATCGAACCCCGTGCCGAAGAGGTAATATGGGCAAGAATATATGGTGATCAGGTAGGCGGACGCCACAATGCCAACGACGAGTCAAAGACTCGGTTCGCATCAATGACAAAGCGATTTGCCAATCTGTTCCTCATGACCGACGGAAGCCGTTTCACTGACAAGAACGGATGGCAGACTATGGGGTATATCGACGAATGCAAGAACCGCGATCCACGCATGGCCCAGTCAATTCTATGTCCCGGCTACAAGCAGATGGGACAGGACAAAGTACAGGCCATCGCACTTAACTATACCGAAGGCTGCTATCAGTTTATCAAATATGTCATGAGCGATGATTATGACGCATTCCGCCAAAGCCGTGCTTCAATGCCGATATTCCGCCTCGCAGAAGTCTATCTTAACTATGCCGAAGCTCTTGCCGAACTCGGCACAATTACACAGGATGACATTGACATATCTGTCAACCGACTGCGCGATCGCGTGGGTATGCCACATCTGAGCGTTGCCGACGCCAACTCCACACCCGACCCTTACATGATGAGCGAAGAATGGGGCTACCCCAACGTTACTCGTTCGGCCAATACCGGAGTCATACTTGAGATACGACGTGAACGTCTTATCGAACTTTCACTCGAACTTGTACACTACAATGATATTCTGCGCTGGCGTGAAGGCAAAGTATACGAAAAGCCATTCTATGGCATGTACTTCCCTGGCCCCGGAAAATATGACATGACAGGCGACGGAAAGGCCAATGTATGTATATACACCGGGAAAAAGCCATCAGGCATAGGACTTAAATTCCTGGAAATTGACAAAGACATCTTTCTGTCAGAAGGCGACAAGGGATATGCCGTGAGGTTTGGCAGCGATGCATTCAAACGCACATGGAATGAGAATCGCGACTATCTCTACGGCATCCCAACCAATGAGCGCTCACTATCCAACGGTGCCCTCTCGCAGAATCCAGGATGGAACGACGGACTCTCATTCTAAGAGCTTGTTTAATAATAAATGTTACCGTCAGGGCGGTCAGTCGGCGAGCAGATTTCCGCTTGTGATGAGGGAGTTATGGGGCTCCATAACGACCGAAGAACGGGCGGAAATATGCCGGCGAATGACCGAAGTGATGTAATTTGTTCCATATTGTTGATATATTTTTACATTTGCTTTAAAGCAGGCAAGAGATTGAATGGTTATAAAGCTACCTTTTGTCTCGTATATCTTGGCCGCTTTTCGCCTTGTTCCTCAGTCATGTACATAAAGTACACTCCTTCGTCACATGTCGAAAATCGACTCAAGCTATACGACCCTGGCGGCAACATTTATTATTAAACAAGCTCTAACTGTCACGACTATCAGAAAGGGTCGCCGACATCTTTTGCCAAAATGGAATTGGCGACCCGCATTCATCAATCATACACCAAACCAATCATCATTATTTTTTACCGACATCATGAAAAAATTTACTTTATTCGCATCAGCATGCCTCATGGCAACACTGAATGCCAATGCTACCGAATGGTTCTGCTCACCCGCCGGCGCCGGTGATGAGAGCGGCGACTCCTGGACCAACGCCTTCCCGGCCGAAAGTATTGCCGACGTAATCGAGAATGTCGAGCCCGGAGATATTGTGTATCTTCTTGAAGGCACATATACCGGCACTCAGATTCGCCCTGTAGTTGGCATATCAGTAATCGGCGGCTTTCCTGCCACAGCCACAGATACCGATACTTCCGGATACAATCCATGGGTCAACAAAACAATATTCAATGCTCAAGGGAAAAACGGGACCGGGCCCTTTATAAAAGTATCGGGAGGCGACAATCCCTCATATGAGCCTACAACATTCAAAGGTATCACTATCACAGGTGCCGTCGGACAGCAGACCACTACATATAGCGGCACCGCCTTCAATTGCACACGTGCAAAAGTACTTATGGAAGATGTCGTATTCGACAGCAACACCTCGTGGTGTGGCGGCGTTGTAGTGCCGGCATCAGGCTCAAAGTTCCATGCAAAACACTGTGTATGGACTAATAATAAGAATATCAATACCGATGTTTCAAAGAACAATTGGTTTCAGTGTATACTCAATGGCCGCGGATCAGAGACCGAAGTCACAGACATAGTGCTTGAGGGATGTGTAATGGTCAACAACACAATCGAGAGTCCCGAAGCCAAAGCAGCGGCATGCTATGGAGGTGGAATGTCAATGCAGGACAAAGGCGCGACACTTGCAATGGTTAACTGCTTTGTCGATGGCGGAGGCCTGACAATCAAGCAGAACGGTGGTTTCCTGAGATGCGCCAACGCAACCGCTTCAAACAATTATATCACTAATTTCTTCGCATTCAATACACTATGTAATTTCAAGACCACAGCATCTGAATGCAAAGGCAATCTTATATCATTCAACGGTTATGCTCCTTTCTATATTCAGGGAAATCTGATGATTACCGACACAAAGGCAACATCCAACGATGACAAAGCCAACAATGCGATTTTCGTTCAAGGATGGAACTCCAAGGACATGTCCGACATACTCTCGGGAGGCGACAACTCAATTACAGGAAGTATATTCAGCACCTATGCCGCCAATAATTGTACAGTGCGCACACAGCAGTCTACCGACAACTGGCTGGCACCGGCAATGTCGGAAGTATTCGGTTCGAATAAAATCACAGAAAAAGACGGACGCTATTTCCTCGAACCGGTAGCCGCCTATGGTGACGTGAATCTTGCTGACGCCCTCGAAAACTATCAGAGCTATGAAATGCCTGAAAACTTCAGATGGGCCAATGTAGACCTGTCGGTCGATCTCTTCGGCAACAAGCGCGCCACTACCACCTATCGCGGAGCCTATGATCCAAATGCCAATCCCGCATCATCCGGCATTACATCGGTCTACACAACCGGAGGCTCGCAAATTATCATTACGTCAAAAGGCAACGGGAACTTCACCGTCAAAGGTGCTGAAGGTATGGCTACAGTGTACGACATGTCAGGACGTATCGTCAAAACACAACGTATCGACGACAGTATCCTGTCAATTACAGACGTTGCTTCCGGAATATATATAGTACGCCTTGGCGATGCTTCCGTCAAGATTGCCAGATAAGCATTTATCGTAACAATTATCCCATATTTTCACAATCGCAGGAGAGTAATATACGATTCATACCGGCTCTCCTGCGATTTATGACACAAAATCTCACACCCATGAAGCGATTCATCCCAATCCTACTTGCCTCTTTTGCAATTACATCAACTGGGGCTACCCATCGGCTCGCAACATACAATATACGATTCAACTCCGATTCCGATACAGAAGGTAAAGACTGGGGCCTGCGTGGACCGATATGCCGCGACATTATACTCAACTACGATTTCGATGTCGTAGGATTCCAGGAAGTGACAGGGAGCGGACGCTCCTATCGCAATCCTCTTACCGGACGAACTCAACTTGACGACCTTAGGGCATGGCTTACTGATTATGAACTCGTTGCCTGGGATCGCGACGGCACTGCACGTCGTGAATATGTGGCAACCGCATATAAAAAATCAAAATACGAGGCTATCGCACAAGGCTCTTTTTTCATTAGCCCCACACCCGACAAATTCTCATATGGATGGGATACCGCTATCGAGAGTCATCCTCGTGTCATCGGCTGGATACGTCTGAAGGTCAAGTCTACCGGAGAGGAATTCATCTATGCCACAACCCACACAAATAATGGCTGGAGTCTCGACGGTCCATACGGTTCCCAGCTAATCTCGTCAAGAATCAAGGAACTGGCCGGAGATTTGCCCGTAATGGTTGTTGCCGACTATAACTCCGCACGCAATGCTGCCCATGCACAGAAAGGTCTGAAAGCCTACAACGCCACATTCCATGACGCTGCAGTCGACGTTCCTGCCGACAAAAACTACTCCCTGCCGGTGACCAACCGCCAATGCACCTGGACATATAATGCCTATCATCCGGTATCCGACGTGACATATTCCGGGAGCGAGATTGACTTCCAATTCTACCGCGGCATGAACATTCTCGAGCGCCACATCGTGACCGAGGAATTCTCACACAACGGCATAAATTATCCCTCAAGCGACCATTTCCCAATCTATGTCGATGCTGAGCTATCGCCTACTCATGCAAAATCGATATTTGTCGACTGCAATGCCGGCGCTGGAGGCGACGGCTCTATAACCGCTCCATTCTGTACCATTTCGGAAGCGACTGCAATAGCTGATCTTGACGATACAATATATGTTGCCGAGGGCACATACCGTGAATCAGTACAGCCCAATCACACAGTAACAATAATCGGAGGATACACAAACGGATTCTCAAATACCGACGGCATGTCGATAATCGATGGAAACGGACTTGAACACCCGCCGGTATATGTGCCCGGACAGATATCGCTGACCATTAGAAATTTCAATATCATTGGCTACAAATCATCCAGCACATCGCTTGACGGCGCCGTACATTTCAGAGGCGCTGACCTGAAAATGGAGAACGTTGTGCTTGAGGACAACAGCGCACAGGAATACGGTGGTGCTCTTACAATATACGACACATCCAATCCAAAATACTGCGCATCCAATAATATCACCCTTTCCAACTGTATCTTTCGTGGCAACAGCGCAATATACGGTGGCGCGGCTGCCGTAGGAGTATACAGCCTGCTGCATATTGACGGATGCACATTCGACGGCAATACCGCAACAAAATCAGGAGGTGCCATGTACGTGACATTCGGTAGCCCCGAGGCATCACGCATATGGTTTACCGAGGCCGAGGCTCTTATTGTCAATTCATCATTTACCAATAACAATTCGGCATGCTCTGGAGCCTTATACATTAACGACGAAATGCCCAATGTGACCATAACCACGGTCAACACAACCTTTGCCGGCAATACCATCAATGCCAAGGGTGGTCTTCCAAACGTGCTCAAGACATATGGAGGCACAGGACTGCACGCAAAACTCGCCAACCGTCCATCCGACTCAAAACTCACAAAAGTCAGTGACTCCAAAATCAATCTCGGTCATGTGACAATCACTGGCAATCACGCCACATGTACCTCTCCGGCCAACTTTCTGGCCTCAGCTTTGACTGTCGACGGAGGTATGACGAAGATTGTCAATAGTATTGTAGCAGCCAATACCACCAACGGCACCAATGCGAAGGCCGACGTGACAGTCGATGCCGAACGTCTTACAAAGGAAACACTCAATATATTTACAGCCCCGTCAACAATAAGTTTTGCTGCGGACACAAAGTCTCACACGGCACCAAACGCCTATGAAGGCATCAAAGCAATCGAGGCAATGATGGCAGGAAAAATTGATGACAACAAATTCATACCCGATATACTTTGCGACGACTCATACCCCACCCCGTTTGTTCCACTAATCTCAACAAAATTCGGAGGCGAAGACATGGCTACATTATCGATACTGATGCGAAATCTTGAAAAAGAATTCTCAGTAGATATCGATTTTGACGGCAGCATCGGCTCACAGCTGAAAACCGACCAGCTCAGACTCGACCGTAACAGCAAGTCCATGCCCGGAGCAGTGGAATTCAGAGAAAAATATTCCGCAATTGATGATATCGAAGCCGGGCATACCGTCAACAAGCCCGAGATGCTGGTGATGCGCGACGGGATAGTGCGGATAAGCGCAGACCGCCCGCTCGGACAGGTAAAGACTGTCGACCTATCGGGACGACTCGTTACGTCAACCGATACTGAAAATACTGACTTAACTCTCGATTTATCGTCAGTAAACGATGGGCTGTATATAATAATGTGTCTTGGCCACTCGTTTAAAATAATGAAATAGGTCAACTTTCATAACGAAACCAACAAGACGAAACCAACAAGTCTAACCATAGAATTTATGCTTAATCCTAAATCATTCATTATCTCTGCGGCAATCGCGCTTTCGCCGGTATATACGCAGACTGCGTCGGCCACCGACGTCAGCACTGAAGTCGCCAATCCTGTGGCTAACGAAAAGGCGACAGTCACATGCGGCAATGCCCGCTTTACGGTGCTCACCCCTCAGATGATACGCATGGAATGGTGTGCTGACGGAAAGTGGGAGGACAACAAAAGCCTGACATTCGTCAACCGTCGGCTTGACGTGCCTCGATTCAAAAGTAGCACATCAAAGAAAGGTGCTACCATTACCACTGACGCACTCTCGCTTACATATAAAAACGACGGGCGTCCGTTTGATGCCTCCAACCTTAAAATCACATTCAAACCCGGACTGAAAAAGATGACATGGACTCCGGGAACCACCGACTCGCTCAATCTGATGGGCACAACGCGCACGCTCGACGGATGCGACGGCAAGAAACTTGGCCGAGAGCCCATGGAGACCGGTCTGCTGTCAAGAAGCGGATGGGCCCTGATTGACGACAGCGGCAAGCCATTGATTGTGCCTACCGACAGCCACTGGAATGAATGGGTGGCCGAACGTAGCGAAGGCGAGCGGCAGGACTGGTATTTCCTCGCTTACGGACATGACTACAAGAAGGCTCTTGCCGACTACCAGAAAGTGGCCGGGCGCGCCATGCTGCCTCCGAAATCGACACTCGGCTACTGGTGGAGCCGCTACTGGCAATACTCCGACGACGAGATGGTCGACATCGTAGACAAGCTACGCTCATACGACATTCCCATCGATGTGCTGATTGTCGACATGGACTGGCATGATACCTTCGGACTCACAAAAAAGAATCCACGCAAAGACGAGTACGGACAGCGTGTAGGTTGGACCGGATACACCTGGCAGAAAGAACTGTTCCCCAATCCGAAAAACTTCCTCGAATGGAGCAATCGCGCGAATCTCCTCACCGCCCTCAACCTCCATCCCGCATCAGGCATACAGCCTTACGAAGAGTGCTACGATGCGTTTACAAAGGCATACGGCTGGACTGAGAAAGGGAAAAGCGTGCCTTTCAGAATCGACGAGCAGAAATGGGCCGACACATATTTCAATACCGTTCTCGCTCCGATGGAGGATATGGGCGTCGACTTCTGGTGGCTCGACTGGCAGCAGTGGCTCGACTCTAAGTACACCAAAGGACTCAGCAATACATTCTGGCTCAACCACACATTCTTCAGCCATGCCCGCGAACGCGCCTCTGAGGGTACCGACGGATTAAACAAACGCCCGTTTATCTACCACCGCTGGGGAGGCCTCGGCTCACACCGCTATCCTCTCGGATTTTCAGGAGACACATATGCCACATGGGAGACTCTGGCATTTCTGCCTTGGTTCACCTCGACGGCATCAAATGTCAACTATGGATACTGGGGCCACGACATCGGCGGACATATGTTTCATAAAGACATCAAGGAGACCGACCCCGAACTATATCTGCGCTGGCTTCAATATGGAGTGTTCACCCCGATTTTCAAGACCCACTCCACCAAGGACCGCCGCATCGTGCGCTATCCATGGGCATTCCCCGACCATCAGTTCATGATGCGCGACGCCATACAGTTGCGCTATGCGCTCGTGCCATACATTTACAATGCGGCACGCGCCAACTACGACACCGGCGTGGCGATGTGCCGACCGATGTACTACGAATATCCCGAGACCGACAAAGCATATAATGTGCCCGAGCAATATTTCTTCGGCGACGACATAATCGCCACAGCTGTCGCCCACCCTGTAGACACGGTGACAGGCCTCGCCGACCGTTCGGTATGGCTCCCCGAAGGAAAATGGTACGACTACTCCACCGGCCATCTCTACGACGGCAATACCGAACTCAATCTCTCCTACACGCTCGCTGAAAACCCATTTTACGTGCGTGCCGGAGCTATACTGCCCATGAATCCCTCATCGGTAAAATCGCTCCAGGTGCCCTGCGACACACTCGTACTTACGTTCATACCCGGCGCCGACGGCTCGCTTTCCCACTACGAGGATGACGGTGAGACCGACGCATATATCAACACTTACGCCACTACCGAAATCAGCAAAAACACTTCCGACAAAACTGTCAACGTAAAAATCGGAGCAAGAAAGGGCACATTCCACAACGCACCCTCCCGACGCGCCTACGAACTTCGCTTCCCGGCCACGATGCCACCGACATCAGTCGAGGTCGACGGAAAGGAATACCCATATTCCCGTTTCCCGCAGCCCGGCACATGGAGCTACGACGGCATGTCGCTTCAGCCGACCGTATACACCGAGATGCTCCCCGTCGATACCGATGCCGAAGTCGTGCTCCATTATGCCGACGGCATGGGCGATTCCGCGCGTCTATACGGCAAGCAGCAGATATTCCGTCGCTGCCGCACACTAACACCCGAATTCAAGGAAGAACAGAGCCTCAACGGCGAAAGCTATATTATGCTCCCTGAAGGATATCTCAAAGTATCACAGTGTCCCAACTTCATACTTGAGAATCCGCAGGCCATCGCCACCTATCTCGACGATTTCGACAAGGCATACAGCCAACTCCCTTCGATTATCAGGAATCATGAATACTCGGGCGACAGATTCAAGACACGAGTATCCGCACAACTCGGGCTGTAACGCTCTTTAACCCACAAAATAATTGCCGGATAGAACAACCGTGGTCATCTCTGACCCGACGGTTGTTTTATCCGGCAATTCTATAGGAGCTTCAACAAAAGTCTACTGCTTGGCTTGCTCCTCTTTTACGTCGACAGATGTCGCGTTGTCACTCCAGCCGCCGCCCAGAGCGAGATACAGATCAGCAAGCGCCGTCTGCTTGTCGCGCATGGCATTGCTCAGGCCGACACGCGCGTCAAAGTAGCTACGCTGAGCGTCAAGCACATTAAGATATCCGACAGCGCCGTTTATATATTGTACCTGGGCAAGCTCCATAGTAGCCTTGGCGTCACGCTCAAGTGCGGCCCACGAATCGTAGCTTTCCTGCACCTTGGTATAATTGCTTATCGCCGTACGCACCTCGGAGAACGCATTAATGACCACACCCTCATATCGGCTCACGGCCCCTTCGTAAGCAGCCTGAGCGGCTCTGTAGGCACCCTGACGCTTACCCCAGTCAAATATCGGGCCGAGCAGTCCGGCACTGAGAAACGACATCGGCGATTTCAGGAAATGGCCAAGTTCCTCATTCTCCAATCCGCCGGTAGCCGTAAGCGTAAGGCGCGGGAATCGGTCGGTATAGGCCACACCTACCTGGGCATATGCTGATTTCAGCCTCTCCTCCTCGGCCCTTATGTCGGGACGTTGCCGCAACAGAGTCGAAGGCATACCCACCGGAAGGCGCTCGGGCAGACTGAAATCAGCCGTACGGTCGGCATGCACTATGCCCGACGGATATTCGCCCATGATAGTCGATATGTTATTCTCCATAGCCGCGATACGCTGTTCGAGGCGCGGCAGATATGTAGCGGTGCGTGCGGTTTCGGTCTTTGCCTGAAGATACGAGGTCTCGGCAGTAAGTCCACCCTCGTAGCGGAGTTTTGCAATGCGCTCGCTTTCACGTCGGGCGGCAAGAGTGCTCTTTACAATCGCGAGTTCGGTATGCAACGCCACGAGTTCAAAGTAGGATTTTGCAGCCTCTGCCACAAGACTCATCTGCAATGCTCTCTCCGACCATATGGCCGCGCGAAGCTCCGATGCTGATTTATCGGATGCATAGCGGAGATTTCCCCAGAGGTCAGCCTCCCAGCTTACTGTAGCCTTAAGTCCAAACTCCGGGTCACCCTTATGGCTGTCACCACCATAATTGAGGGTCTCACGCTGTCCGTAGGCCTGTCCCGACACACTTGGCAGAAGCGCGGCCGAGGCCACCCGCTTCATCGCAGCGAGTTCCTTTATCCTCGCACGCGCCACAGCCAGGTCGCGGTTATTGCGCAGTGTCGCGTCGATTACAGCCTGCAAGGCAGTGTCGCCGTATATCTCCCACCAACTGTAATCGGCCATGGTCAGTGTATCGGCCGAGCCGTTCCATGATTCAACATACCGGTCGGGCATCACTGTGTCGGCATGTGGCAGATTTACGCCTACACGACACCCCGACAAGAGGAGCACAAGCCCCCCGCATATAGCCAATATATATTCAGTCAGTCTTGATTGCTTTACCATTATTTTTCCTGTTTTTATGCCGGGCCATAGCCGATTGGATTACAACAAAGAAGAATGCCACAAGCATGACTCCCGCCACTACGGCAAGAATCATTCCGAAAAACACACCGGTGCCTATCGAGCGGCGGGCAGCAGACCCGGGGCCTGATGCGATGACCATCGGGAGCATGCCGAGAATAAATGCCGTAGAGGTCATCACAATCGGACGGAAACGTAGTCGGATGGCATGTTTTGCGGCCTCAAGAGCCGACATACCACTGTCGGTACGCTCTTTGGCGAACTCTACGACCAGAATTCCGTTTTTAGCGGCCATACCCATGAGCATCACAAGTCCGATCTGGAAATAGATGTCATTTTCAAGTCCGAGAGCCCACGTGCCAAGATATGCGCCCAATACTGCCACCGGAAGCGACAGCAACACTGCGAGCGGCACTGTCCAGCTTTCATACAGAGCGGCAAGGAAGAGAAATACAAACAGAAACACCAGAGCGAGTATCATACCAGTCTGTGACCCGGCACGCTTCTGCTGATAGCTGAGTCCGCTCCACTCCACGCCGATATTCGACGGAAGATGCGTGCGGGCAAGCTCCTCCATACGCGCCATCGCATCGCCCGAACTGTAGCCCTTGGCCGCATCACCCATTATCAGCGCCGTATTAAACATGTTGAAACGGCGTATGGTGCCCGGGCCGGTAGTATAGCTTGTAGAGCCAAGAGCGGTAAGCGGGAGCATAGCTCCACCCGAACTGCGTACGAAGAAGAGTCCGATATTGTCGCGGTGCTCTCGATACGGGGCCTCCGCCTGTATATACACACGGTATATGCGGTTGAACATATTGAAATCATTCACATAAACCGCGCCGGTGAAAGCTTTCATAGTAGAGAACACATCGGCAAGAGGAACTCCGGCCAACATAGCCTTGTCACGGTCGACATCGAAATATAGCTGCGGAATATCGCTTTGCAGCGACGATGACAGCCCGCTTATCTCCTTGCAGCGCGCGGCATAGTACATAAGCGTGTCAGTGGCCTGGCGCAGATCGTCGAGAGTGGCGTCGCCGCGAGCCTCCAGCTGCATCTCGAATCCACCGGAATTACCGAGTCCGGGTATCACCGGCGGACGGCTCAGATATACCTTGCACTCCGGATATTCCTGCAATCCGGCACGCACCTCAGCCATCACATCGTCGATAGTCTCTCCGTCGCGCTCGCCCCAAGGCTTCATTATCACTGTGAGCTCGCTGCGCGCCTGGCTGCTGCCGACACGCGAACTGGAGCCGGCCACACTCTGCACGTAAGCTATAGCAGGATTATCCATCAGATATTCGACGGCACGCTCCGACACGGCGCGCGTACGCTCGAGAGTAGCTCCCTCCGGAAGCTCTATCTCTACCTTGAAATATCCCTGGTCCTCGACAGGAAGAAACGACGAGGGCATAAACTTGTTGATGAAGAAAATCGCCACAAGCATGACCGCAAATCCCGAAAGCATACGCTTGCGCTTGTTCACAGCCCGCGCGGTAACTGCCACAAAATGGCTGCTTCCCGATGAAAGCCAGCGATTTATAGCACTGAACAGACGGTTCTTAGGCCCCTCTCCGGCCGGACGCAGGATAATGGCACACATGGCCGGACTCAACGTCAGAGCCACCACCGTAGAAAGCAGCACCGACACCACGATTGTGACTGTAAACTGACGATACATCTGGCCAATAATGCCTCCAAGGAAACTCACCGGAACAAACACAGCAGCCAGCACAAGCGACGTAGCGATAATCGGACTTGTAAGGTCGGCCATGGCGCGCTTGGTAGCCTCGCGCGGAGGCAGATTCTCATCATGCATCACACGCTCCACATTCTCGACCACCACAATGGCGTCATCGACGACAATACCTATGGCGAGAACCAGTCCGAGCAATGTGAGCATATTGAGCGAGAAGCCAAACATGAGCATGAAGCCAAACGTACCTATAAGCGAAATAGGCACGGCAATAAGTGGAATAAGCGTCGCACGCCAGCTCTGAAGCGACAGGAATACCACGAATATAACCAGCACGAGCGCCTCAAAAAGCGTCTTGTAGACTTCATGCACCGACTCGTTGATATAGGTGGTCATATCGAAGGGGAAGGCATAATCGAGGCCTTCCGGAAAACTCTTGCTTATCTCTTTCATAGCCTCGCGCACCTCGCGGGCCACATCGATGGCATTGGCTCCGGGGAGCATATATATGGCGAGCACTGCCGCGTTCTCTCCGTTGATACCGCTCTCGGTATTGTAGCTTTGCGCTTCAAGCGATATACGCGCCACATCGCGCAGACGTATTATCGAGCCTTCGGAATCGGCACGTATGACAATCTCCTCAAACTCCGATACCGACGACAGACGCCCCTGTGTGGTAATAGGCACAGTGACATCGAGTCCCTTTACAGGCTGCTGTCCGAGCACTCCTGCCGCCGACTCTCGGTTCTGGTCCTTGAGAGCTTTCTGAAGGTCGGCGACAGTGATGCCAAGGTCGGCCATCTTGTCGGGCTCGACCCATATCTGCATCGCATAATATCGTCCTCCGATATTGCTTACGCGTCCAACGCCCGGGAGACGGCGTATAAGGTCTATCACATTCAATGTGACGAAATTACTGAGATATATCTCATCAAACTTAGGGTCGGAGCTGGTGACCGTCATGGTCATCAGCTGGCTTGGAGACTGGCGCTCGACACTGATACCGTTCTGTACCACTTCCGCGGGCAGACGCGACTCTGCGAGTTTTACGCGATTCTGTATCTCTACAGCCGACAACTCGGGATTTGCCGATATGTCAAACGTAATCGTGGCATTGAAACTGCCCGAATTGTTGCTGGTCGACTCCATATAAAGCATACCGGGCGTACCGTTAAGTTCCTGCTCGATAGGAGTGGCCACCGCCTGCGATACAGTGAGCGCGTTGGCTCCGGGATATGAGGCGCTTACCTTCACCACCGGAGGCGTTATCTGCGGATACTGGTCGACAGGAAGAGCAATAAGCCCGATAATGCCGACAATCACAATCAGCAGCGATATCACTGCTGAAAATACCGGTCGGTCAATAAAAAATCCAGGTTTCATCACTCGCCCTCCTCAGTCTTATATGTGACTTCCATTCCTGGCGACAGTTTATGCTGCCCTTCGACAACCACCATCTCCCCTGCGACAAGACCGCGCTCGATTACAACACGGTTGTCGACCTCGGGGCCGATTTCCACAAATCGCTTCTCGACTTTTCCCGAAGGGAGCATCACATATACGTAGCTTGCGCCACGCTCTACGATAAGCGACTTTACAGGAACCACTACGGCGTCCTCCCGAACGTCGAGCAATATCTTTACCTTTGTAAACTGGCCGGGGAGCACCGCACGCTCGGGATTGGGCATTGTGGCGCGTACGGAGAATGTGCCTGTCTTCGGGTCGACCTGCGGCTCGGCGAAGTCGACCAGACCACGGCGCAGATATACGGTATTGTCGGCGAGGGTAATCGTGACATATGGCTGCCATGAACGCGACGAATCGCGCTCGCCGAGCTCCACATTACGCTCGCGGCTTTTCAGATAGTCAAGCGATGTCATACTGAAATCGATGAGCACCGTGTCGCTCTTGACGATTGTGGCAAGCAACGATTTTCCGCCCGGGCCTACCAAAGTGCCCAGGTCGACATTGCGCTCGGATATGCGTCCGCTTATGGGTGAGCGCACTGTAGTATAGCTGAGTTCCAGACGAGCCTGAGCAAGGTCGGCGCGGCTCATAGCCACTTCCGCCTGGGCTGTCTCGTATGCAGCCACGGCGTTGTCGAGGTCAAGACGCGACGCGGCATTCTGAGCATAGAGCGGACGCACACGCTCAAGATCGCGAGCAGCCTTCTGGGCCTGTGCCTCATTCTTCTTAAGCTGGGCCTGCGCCTTATCGACATTGGCCTGATAGGTGTCCGGATTAATCACAAACAGCACCTGCCCTTTCTCTACATGGGAGCCTTCGTCAAAGAGCATCTTCTCCAGATATCCCTCGACGCGCGCGCGTACCTCTACAAACTGGGAGGCTCTTACACGACCCACATATTCACCATATATCTCTACATCGTCGATACGTGCCGGCGCCACAGTGACCACAGGAGATAACACAGTAGCAGATGGTTTACGCAAAAGAATCACTGCCGCTACAGCAATGGCGACAATTACACACAGCAATACAGCCAAAGCTACAATACGCTTATTGCGCGGCAATTTGGAAAATGATTGTTTCAGCATAATAATGTGTGAGGTAGTTATTACCTTGAATTTAATGTGATGACAATATAGCAAAATGCTCTATTATCATTAAACAACAACAAATGGATATAGTTCTCTCAGACGATAAAATTACAAACTTTTTCCATATAATAAAACGGTATGTCAATAAACTGTAGAAGTATGTCAATAAACCGCCCGTAGCAGACGCAAAAAAGGCCGTCCCTATGCATATGGACGACCTGTAATATGGCGCTTTACATCAAAGCTACTGATATAGCCTTACATAATCAATCTCATATCTCATCGGCAATGCACCGTTGTCGATATCTCCTCCATGGTCGCCACCCAAAGCAAGATCAAGGAGGAAATAGTGAGGCTGCCTCATCGGATTCGTGCCATTGCCGACCGTACCGTTTACGGTATCATCAAGTGATACTTCATTAATCAGCTCTCCGTCAATATATATCTTCAATGCCGATTCATCCCAATCCATACGCCAGATATGGAATTTTGAAGCCCAGTCGGCATCCTTGGCAAGAAAATGCTCATAATTTACAGTCTTACTGTTCCATACGGCATCATATTGTCGGTCATTGCCCCAGGCTGCATTGGCAAGAATATGAGGTACCCCGTCTATTCTGTAATACTCCATTATATCGATTTCGCCACATGAAGGCCATGGCATGTCATTACCGAGAGTCCATATCGCAGGCCATGCACCCGGACCGACCGGGATGCGTGCGCGGACTTCAAGAGTACCATAGCGGAATTCTTTTTTACCCCTGGTATTTACCGAGGCTGATGTATATTCTATCGTAGGACGCGAGCGGCGCCAATCGGACGAGCCATCCTCAAACATAGGATTGGGGCTACGTGTCTTGCGCGCCTCAAGTATGAGCAGGCCGTCCTTACAATATGCGTTATCCCGATGATACCACTGTGCCTCATGATTACGGGCAAAGCCTTCCTCATAGTTCCATACGCTGTCGTTAAGAGGACCGTCTACGTCAAACTCATCATACCACACAAGTCTGCGCCCGTCAGCGGTGCGGTTGAGCACAGGAGCTATATCTACATACTTAACGACAGGAACAGAATCAACGTCGAAGTCTATAGGCAGACAAAGATATCGGGAGTCGGCAAGACAGCCGGGACGCCATTTGTCAGCAAAGAAATATACACTGTCGCCTACTACCAGAGGGAAAGCCCCCTGCCCACCGAATGTCGTGTCACTGCCCTCGCCTACAAATGGTGAAGGATGTTCGGTCCACTCTCCCATTATCCTGTCGGCCGAGAACATGCGTGCCTTATTTGGCGCCCATCCTGTACATCCCGAACATATCATCCAATATCGGCCATTTTTCTTAAACAAGACAGGAGCCTCGTTGTGTCCGGCAGGAAAAATACGTATATATTTGCTTGTATGGGCGTTGTAACTGCTGTTGAGTTCGGCGATGTTAAGCGTAAGATTCTCTTCTGAAGAATAAATATGATATGCCTTTCCGTCATCATCGACAAAAACAGTCATGTCGCGCGACATCTGGCCGCCCGATAAATCACGGATAAGAAACATACCCTTCTTCACAGCATCAAGCCACTCGGGACTCCATCCGGTGTATTCATCAGTGTTCCATTTGGCGCCACGCAATGATTTATCGAAATTCAAAGGATATTTACCGGGGTTGACTCTTCGGGAATATTTAAACTCGAATGGCCCATCCGGCCTGTCGCTCTCGGCCACAGCCACATGGGCGGCATCGTAGCCCCTACCCTTCAGTTCGTGGTGAAACCACATGACATATTTCTTTGTCTTAGGACAATACACTACCTTAGGGCGCTCTATAGTACAACCTTTCTGCACTGTGCTGGCGGTATCGTCGACCACCTTGAATGCAATGCCCTCGTTCTTCCAGTCAACAAGATCGGCGGACGAATAACACGCGACTCCCTTCTGATAATCCGCATCAAATCCGGGCCGGTGCTCCCCATACCAGTAATAGAGTGAGTCGGTCCTGATTATGTTTCCGCCATGGCAGTTTATGCGGTTGCTTTCAGTGTCGTACCACTCTGCACCGTTCACCAACGGACCTGACGCCATACCGGCTCCAAAAGCCGGGAAACACGACACACAGAGAATCACTAAAGACACGAAATGTGATAAACTAAACTTTTTCATTAATACAGAGTTGAAATATACATAAGGCCTCAATGATTACATGAAGCATCAGGCTCATAAGACATCCGATTTCATATTCATACCGATTTTTCCACTCATTGCCTGCTTTCATCGCCTAAAGTTACAAAAATTCTGCAAAACAGGCATCATCAGCATCGAATAACAAATAAATCATACAATCTATCATGTAAACAACGGCAACAGAAGCATATGTTGAAATAAATGCTTAACTTTGCAAATATATACAACCTAATATATTTTACTACTCATCAGCCAATGAAAGTAATGAAATTTGGCGGCACGTCGGTAGGCACGATAGAAAGCCTGCGCAACGTGAAAGCCATTGTCGAAAGTTGCGACGAACCGGTGGTGGTAGTGGTGTCGGCGCTTGGCGGCATCACCGACCAGCTGATTGCCACCGCACGGCTGGCTGCGGCAGGTGACATAGCACATCTTGAAAGCTACGCGCGCATCGTAGAACGTCACCGCCAGGTGATTGACGGTATAGTGCCCGAAGCGTTCAAGCTGGAAGTGCTCTCGATTGTCAACCCGCTGCTTGAGGAACTTGGCAATATCTATCGCGGTGTAAGCCTTATCCGCGACCTGAGCCAGCGTACCCTCGACATTATCGTCAGCTACGGCGAGCGCATATCATCGGTAATCGTATCGCGCGTAATTGAAGGTGCGGTACATATCGACAGCCGCACTTTTATCAAGACGGTAAAGCAATGGGACAAGCATGTACTCGACAATGACGCCACACAACCTCTGATTCACGAACGATTCGACAATCTTAATGCAAAAGTGGTAGTCGTCCCCGGCTTTATAGCCAGCGACGCAGAAGGCAATGTCACCAATCTCGGCCGAGGCGGCTCAGACTACACCGCGGCAATCATCGCGGCAGCTCTCGATGCCCGAGTGCTTGAGATTTGGACCGATGTCGACGGATTCATGACCGCCGACCCGCGCGTAATCTCCGGCGCACTGGTAATCGACCGACTGTCGTTTACCGAAGCGATGGAGCTATGCAACTTCGGAGCCAAGGTCATCTATCCTCCCACTATCTATCCTGTATTCCACAAGAACATACCTATAGTAATCAAGAATACCTTCAACCCGTCAGCCGCAGGCACATGGATCAGCGAGCAGGAGCCGTCGCCGGAGGGCAAAGCTATCAAGGGTATCAGCTCAATCAACGATACATGTCTTGTCACCATCAAGGGCCTCGGCATGGTAGGCGTGATAGGTATCAACTCACGGATATTCAATGCTCTGGCGCAAAACGGCATATCCGTGTTCCTCGTAAGCCAGGCCGCTTCAGAGAACAATATCTCGTTTGCCGTGCGCAACGCCGACGCCGACCACGCCATACAGGTGCTCAATCAAGAGTTTGCCGCCGAACTTAAGAGCGGCACACTGAGCGAGATTGTAGCCGAACCCAATCTGGCCACCGTAGCCATCGTAGGTGAGAACATGAAGCACACCGGCGGTATCGCGGGAAAGCTATTCAATGTTCTCGGACGCAACGGTATTAGCGTCATAGCCTGCGCTCAAGGAGCATCCGAAACAAACATATCCTTTGTAATCGAGCATGACGACCTGCGCAAAGCGCTCAATGTAATCCACGACAGTTTTTTCTTATCTGACACTCAGGTCTTAAACCTGTTTGTTGTCGGTACAGGCAATGTGGGGCGACATCTGCTGTCGCAAATCCACGCCCAACAGGAAAACCTGCTGGAAAACAAGGCTTTGCGGCTACGCATAGTTGGCATTGCAAACTCACGTAAATGTATCTTCGACCGCGAAGGCATCGACATAGACCGGACTGATTATCTGCTTGAGAACTCGACAATCGACGCGACTCCGGAGAATCTCAAAAAGGAGATAATCGGTATGAATATCTTCAACTCTGTGTTTGTCGACTGCACGGCAAGCCCAAAGATTGCGGAACTATATTACGACCTCCTCAGCCACAACATCAACGTTGTGGCTGCCAACAAAATCGCGGCATCGGGCGATTACGAGGGCTACCGGCGCATGAAGCGCGTGGCCCGAAAAAAAGATGTAAAGTTCCTGTTTGAGACCAATGTAGGGGCCGGACTTCCGATTATCAACACCATCAACAATCTCATCAACTCGGGCGACAGGATACTGCGCATAGAGGCGGTGCTCAGCGGCACTCTGAACTATATATTCAATGTGCTCAGTCCGGAAATACCCATGAGCCGTGCGATAGAAATGGCATGTGAGGCAGGCTATGCAGAGCCTGACCCACGCATCGACCTGAGCGGACGCGATGTAATGAGAAAACTCGTGATACTTGCGCGTGAGGCCGGTTATCCGACTTCGCAAGATGATGTCGAGTGTCGTCTGTTTCTGCCGGAATCGTGTTTCGAAGGCTCAATTGATGACTTCTTCACCAAAGTAAAGGAGCTCGACGGCATGTTTGAGAAAATGCGTGCCCAGGCCGAAAAAGACGGAGAGCATTTCCGATTTGCAGCCGTGCTCGACCATGGCAAAGTAAGCGTAGGTCTGCGTACTGTCGACTCGGCCCACCCCTTCTACCATCTAGAAGGGAGCAACAATGTTATTCTGCTCACTACTGAACGGTACAACGAATATCCTATGGTGATAAAGGGATATGGAGCCGGAGCCGAAGTGACCGCCGCAGGAGTTTTCTCCGACATCATCGGCATCGCCAACATACGCTGATCTACTGTTTTTTACCGACAATATCTATTCTGAAAGTTAAATGAAGCATATAATAATACTTGGCGACGGAATGGCCGACGAGCCTGTAGAAAGCCTCGGAGGGCTGACTCCCCTTGAGGTTGCCGACACTCCGTCGATGGACAGGCTTGCCGGGATGGGGCGTTCGGGCTTGCTCGCCACCGTACCGCCGGGCTTTCATCCCGGAAGCGAAATCGCCAATATGGGTGTCCTTGGCTATGACGTGCGCACCTCGTTTGAAGGACGCGGAGTGCTTGAGGCCGCGAGCATGGGCATAAATGTGCCCGAGGGCTGGATGGCCATGCGCTGCAATCTGATATGCATAGCCGACGGAAATATCAAAAACCACTCGGCCGGGCATATATCGACCCAAGAGGCGACAGAACTTATTGACACCCTCAACCGTGAGCTCGGGAGCGAGAGTGTGAAATTTTATCCCGGCGTTTCATACCGTCATCTGCTACTTATACGTGATGCCGACAAACGGATAGAATGCACACCTCCGCATGATGTACCCGGCACTCCGTGGCAAACAGTAATGATAAAAGCCACTCACCACGACGCCACGGATACAGCCGCGCTTATCAACGACCTCATCATAAAATCGCAAAAGATATTGGCGGAACATCCCGTCAACCTCGTCCGCGCCCGCGACGGGAAAGATTGCGCCAACAGCATATGGCCATGGTCGCCCGGATACCGACCGTCCATGGAACCGATGAGCACCAGATTCGGTATAAAGAACGGTGCAGTCATTTCAGCCGTCGACCTTATTTTCGGAATAGGAGTCTATGCCGGTCTGCGTCCGATACATGTCGAGGGGGCCACGGGACTCGCCGACACCAACTACGAAGGGAAAGCCCGGGCAGCCATAGACGCTCTGCGCTCGGGAGCCGACTTCGTGTTTCTCCACATCGAGGCAAGCGACGAGGCCGGCCACGAAGGCGACATTGAGTTGAAAAAGCGTACCATCGAGTATCTTGACCGACGCATAGTAGCCCCGATAATGGAAGCCGCCGACACTCTTGACGAGCCGCTCTCAATAGCAGTGCTCCCCGACCATCCTACCCCATGCCGTCTGCGCACGCATACATCTGATGCGGTACCGTTCATAATATACCATCCCGGCGAAACTCCCGACAGCGTAACTTCCTACTCCGAAAGAGCCGCAGCCGACGGATTGTACGGACTGATGAAGAGCACCGATTTTATAGAAGAATTCTTAAAAGTATAATTATTTGTCAATATAATGCGCTATGATGTACTATAGCACCAACCATTCCTCTCCAGATGTGACACTGCGCGATGCCATCGTACACGGTCTTGCCCCTGACCGCGGCCTGTACATGCCCGAACGCATTCCATCGATACCCAAAGCCTTTTTCCGCCATATCGGCGAGATGTCACTACATGAGATTGCCTATGTAGTGGCCAATACACTCTTCGGCGATGATGTCGACTCTGAGGAGTTGCGCAATATCGTGGCCGACACCCTCGGCTTCGACATACCACTGCGCAAGGTCGACGACAACCGCTACGTGCTCGAACTGTTTCATGGCCCGACACTTGCATTCAAGGATGTAGGCGCCCGATTCATGGCCCATATGCTCTCGCACTTCCACAGCAAGGAGAAGAGCACAGGAGATGTCAATGTGCTTGTGGCCACATCGGGCGACACGGGAAGCGCCGTAGCCAACGGATTCCTCAATGTGCCGGGCGTAAGAGTCTTTGTGCTCTATCCTTATGGAAAGGTAAGTCCAATCCAGGAGGCACAGTTCACCACTCTGGGCGGCAACATCACCGCTATTGAGATCGACGGCACATTCGATGACTGCCAGTCGCTCGTAAAATCGGCATTCATCGACGATGAGCTTAACAAAGCCATGCACCTTACGTCGGCCAACTCTATAAATGTGGCGCGCTTCCTGCCTCAGATGTTCTACTACTATCATGCATACGCACGCATGGTGCAAGAGGGTGTCGACCCCGAACAGATAGTAGTGGCAGTGCCGAGCGGCAATTTCGGAAACATATGCAGCGCCCTTATAGCCAAACGCATGGGTCTCCCTATCAAGCGCTTCATTGCCGCAAACAACCGCAACGACGTGTTCCTGCGCTATCTTAACACCGGAGAATACAATCCAGGCGCCTCAATCCCGACCATAGCCAATGCAATGGATGTAGGCGAACCGTCAAACTTCGCACGTATACTCGACCTCTACGGTAACGACCATGCAGCGATAAAGGCTGATATATCGGGATGCTCCTACACCGATGACCAGATTCGCTCGACCATGCGCGAGGTGTATGACTCGACCGGATATATCCTCGACCCTCACGGAGCCACCGCGTGCCGCGCTCTCGGCGAGCAACTGCTCCCCGGCGAGAAAGGCATATTCCTGGAGACAGCCCATCCGGCTAAGTTCAAGGATACGGTAGAGGATGCTATCGGTGCGCGCGTACAGATACCATCACGTCTGGCGGCATTCATGCGTGGCGAAAAATCCACAGTGCGCCTGTCACGCCAGTTCCCGGCGTTCAAGAAATTCCTGCTCTCACAGATACAGTAATCGCCCATATATACAAAACAATCACTGCCGCATTGCATACATGCCGTCCTTGTCAGACAGCTGTAGCAACGCGGCAGTAGTATATCTATACCCGTGCCCGTTCAGGATATGTAGCTGCGGAGGCGCATTGCGGCATACTGCATAAGCCGTGAGTCGGACACAAGGCACTCATCTGCAATCTGTGCGGCAAACGGCATACGTCCGAGCAACCGGAGGCAAAGCACATCGACAGCCTCGACCGATGGCGCTGAGGCTACCCAGCGCCTCGCTTCATCAATGGTGAACTCCTCGGCGGGCATAATCATCGGAGCGAGGAGCACACTCTCGCGCGTAGACACATTGGCCCATAATTCACGCGCCAGCACGGCATCATATCCGATGTCGGACGCAATCTCCTTAAGCTGTGGAAGATTCACTCCGAAAATCACTCGATACTCTGCACCGGCACGACGCAGGGTGTCGGCCACTATACCGTTGCGCATCGCATAGAAGCGATGCTTTATCGCCTGCAGTGGGGATTTATCGCCGTCCATCAGTCAAATACTTTGTCCCAGTCTTTCCATACCACTTCATATCCGAGCGAGCGTATGTCGGCGGCCACATCGGCCGGAGTGCGCTCATCGCTCACGGAGAATTGTTCCAGACTCTGTGGATTGACGGCATAGCCTCCCGGATCAGTCTTGCTGCCGGCGCTCATCGATGTGACCCCAAGCTGCATCATATTATTGCGGAAATCAGTGTTCTCGCGCGTGGAATAACTTATGTCGACATCATTGTCGAATATGCGGAAGGCAAATGTAAGCTGAGCGAGCTCGCGGTCGCTCATAACCACATTGGGCTGGAAACCGCCCTTGGAGGGACGCATGCGCGGAAAGTTCACGGAATATTTAGTCTGCCAGTAATTTTTACGCAGATACTGAAGATGACGCGCCATCATGGTGACATCGGTGCGCCAGTCTTCGAGACCGATAAGCACGCCCATGCCTATTTTGTGGACTCCGGCCTGTCCCATCCTGTCGTATCCGTTAAGGCGCCAGTGGTAGATTGACTTCATGCCTACAGGATGGTACTTCTTATAGTTCTCCTCATGGTATGTCTCCTGGAAACATACCACTCCGTTCAGCCCCGAATGGGTAAGGCGCTCGTAATCCTCGGCTTTGAGTGGCATCACCTCGATGGTGAGATTGTTGAAATACGGACGGCACGTACGCAATGCCTCCTCAAGATAGTCTACTCCGGCACGGGCGGGATTCTCGCCTGTGACAATCAGCAGATTCTCAAACGGACCGAGACGTCGTATGGCCTCGCACTCACGGCGTATCTCATCCATGGTGAGAATCGTGCGTTCGAAAGGATTGTTATGATTAAATCCGCAGTACACACATCCGTTGGCACATGAGTTGGTGATGTACAGCGGTATATACATACTGATAGTCTTGCCGAATCTCTCCTGTGTTATCCGTCGGCTTATCTGAGCCATGTCTTCAAGATAAGGAGCGGCTGCCGGAGAAATCAGCGCCATAAAATCGTCGACATCGGGATGCGTTTTCCCAAGCGCAGTCTCCACATCGGCCGCGCGCTTTGACGCGATACAACGAGTGGTTTCATCCCAGTCGTATTTTTTTATTTCATCGTAAAACATATTATTACACTGCCGCATAGCGGGAATCCCATAGTCAAAAAGGGCGCCTATGCTCAATGCAAAGGTAGTACTTATTACTCATATTTCATAATATAGCAACTACACACGTGTGCTCAACGCCTGGAAATCACGGTCAAACGTGCTGCTGTCAATCGCCTTGGCACGTATCTTCGCCCGATATGCATATATGGTGTTGGGAGAATACCCCAAGAACTCGGCCATTCTGGCTGTGTCGGTAAGGCCTATGCGAGTAAGAGCGGCTATGCGGAGTTCCGGCATCAGGCGTCCGTCGGCAGGAATCACATACTGCTCGTCGGGACGCAATATGGTGTTGAGATCATCGACAAATGTAGGATAAATCTTCAGGAAAGTACTGTCGAAAATTCCAAACATATCGCGGCGCTGCTCGTCGATATAATTTCCTGATTTAATGATATTGAATAGTTCCTCAAACTGTCGTGCGGCAAGTTTGCGCTTCACCGTACGTGACAGTTCGGATATACGGCGCATTGATATCGAGCATACTCTGAGGAAATTGGCCAAATACAAGCGTCTGTCGTCCTGAAGCCGCAATACAATATCATGCTCTTTCCTCATATTCTTAATATATCGCCTGTAGCGCAGCAACATCACCGTCATGACCAGAAGAAGAAGCACCATCATGCCGGTAATGACCCACAGCAGCATATAATTGCGGCTCCACTGGCTGCGATAGGCCTTATCAATAATCATCAGCGACTCGCCCACGAGATCGGAATGATACCCCATACCATAGGAAGCATTGGTAAGTGCAACCGAAAGATAAGAGTGGGCGCGGTCGATATCTCCCCTGTTGTACAAGAGATGTCCCAGACGCTGGAGAGACATGCCTTCCCTGTCGCCACGAAGGGTCTCGCTCAATGCTCCATGCAGCGTATAATAAAATTCATCCTCGTCATTACCCAGAGAGGCACTTATGCGCGCCATCAATTCGGCGCCTCGCCCATACAAAGCATCAGTAATATCAGTACGTTCAAGAAGTTCATTTCCAGAAATCATCGCCGCCGAGCAATTTCCGTCGAAGTAAAAACGACACGCTTCATGAAAAAGCCATTCGGGTGATTCCGGCGGATAATACCGCATGGCATGCTGTCGATAGGAATCAGCTTTGGCTCCATATTTCTCACTAAGCACAGGCAATGCCATTGCCCGATCTGAAATAATGGTATACATATCGGCGGCACCATCGTAATATTCACGCTTCCATTCGCTTGGCAACTCCTCGGCATCAACTGACTCAAATATCAGTATCGCCTCGCGCTCAAGATCGACAAGAGGAAGAATGGCGGCCAGCGCCATACGGCTCCGGAATATCAGCACACTGTCACTGAGCGAGTAGGCATCCGCAGAGGCCCGTCGCAGATAGATTATAGCCGAGTCGGCACACAGTGATTTATATTTTTTTGCAATATCTATATAGCCGGCCGTACGCTCGAACGGAGATGACGAAAGATTCATCACCATAGAGTCTATCTCCGATGTACGTCGCATTATGTAAGTATCCCTCTCGTCAATAGCGCTGTCAAGCCTTTCAAGAAGTTCTTCTGCCGTATGCGGCATATCACGATAAGACGCCCCCAGAATTGTTCCAGGAGCAATACACCATATGAACGAGATGGCAAGAAAGATTAATGTACGTAATGTTACAGCGTGCAAATTACAATAAGGTTAAGACGAACGAATAAAGTATCTATCAATAAACGCATCCTACATCAGAATACAAGCGATAGAACCGCATTTGAATACACAATCACGAATTCATTAACAATTGCAAAGATATTGAACTTTAATATATGCCACAATTTATTTAATAAACTTTTGCGCAACTATTCATTTATTAGCATGTCATCAAAAACTGTGGCACAGCATTAATCGTCACACATGTATTTTTTAACAAATTTTCAGACTGCGTACCGTTGATATCTCTATTCAATATGTCGATGGTCATCGTCCTCCTTGACGCCATCATCCCCGTCGGGCGACGACATGTCATTATGATGTCTCGAACGCATATGTCGCAATTGAAGCGTATTAAGGTATTCATCGTAATATGCAAGCAACAGCGTAGTCAGCGGCAACGCTATGATGAGGCCGAGGAAACCGAGCAAAGTGCCCCATATCGACAATGACAGAAGGATAATGGCCGGATTAAGCCCCATAGCCTTACCCATGATTTTAGGAGTCAGAAACAGGTCTTGTATCGCCTGCACGACACAGTATACAGCCATACACTCCCAAAATATCGTCCAGAAATCCACACCCTGGTCGACCGAACATACCAGACAAAGAAATATAGTCGGCACCAACGATATCAGTTGGAGATACGGCACCATGTTGAGCAACCCGATAAACATACCGAGCACGACAGCCAGAGGCATACCGATAATCAGAAAACCGATGGTAAAGAGCACGCCTACACAGAATGCCACAAGAGCCTGCCCGCGAAAATAATGATTCATCGAGCGCTGTATGTCATTGCCGATACGGAACACTGTCTTGCGCCATGCCGGAGGCACCATATGATGGAGACTCTTACTTAGACGCTCGTAATCAAGCATGATAAATATCACATATAGAAACACTATAAACCAGCTGAGCAATCCGACAATCATGCTTATCCCGCTCGTGAGCACCGACCAGGTATGGAATGCGGCACTCTCCAGCAATTTAATCTGGTCTTCACGTGTAAGCAGACTTGACAAGTACTCGAAATCCACATAATTGCGGATGAATTCATGAAGCCAGTCGGGCAGAAACGGTATGCTTACCTGCGACTGCGAGTATACCTTAAGCAGATGAGCCATATGGGCCATCTCTGAAGTTATCATAGGGATAAGCATGTAACAGAGCAGACCAAAAGCCAGTGTAGCCTCGAAAAGAGTGATAAAGATAGCCGCCACACGCCCCTTGAGCCTGAGAAGCTCGCGGTTGAACTGAACAAACGGCTCAAATATGTAAGCGATAAGGGCTGCCACACAAAATGGCAGAAGCACACCGCGCAGACGGTATATCAGCCATACCGCGGCACATACCACTATAGTAGTGATTACCAGCCGCACTACGCGGTCGAATGTATATGGTCGGCTCGTACTCATGTCTATATATTTTCGGTTATTACACCTGCTGTATTTTGTAAAATAATGTTACGAAATTAGCTAATTTTTCCGTATTCCGCTCATTTTTGTGTAAATTTGTTCCCCGAAAATCAAAACCAAATCATTACAACATATCAAATGGCTATTTTAACTAATGTGGCGGAAGCATCCGCCAGAGCGCTAAACGACAAGACATGGGCAAGATGGACAGCGCTCATACTCATCGCCTCGATGATGCTGTTTGCCTACATGTTTGTCGACGTGATGTCGCCACTGCAGTCTCTGATAGAGACACAGCGCGGCTGGTCGCCCGACGCATTCGGCTACTATGCCGGCGCGGAGTATATACTCAACGTGTTCGGATTCCTGATTCTCGCCGGTATCATTCTCGACAAAATGGGAGTGCGCTTTACCGGTACTCTCTCGGCATCGCTTATGGTGGCCGGAGCGTGCATAAAGCTGTATGCAATCAGCAATCTATTCCAAGGCACAGCTCTTGAACTGTGGCTGAGCTCGTGGTGGACATCAATGCCAGGAAGCGCCAAACTCGCGGCCTTCGGATTCATGATATTCGGATGCGGATGTGAAATGGCCGGCATTACCGTTAGCAAGGCTATTGCAAAATGGTTTGAAGGAAAAGAGATGGCTCTGGCCATGGGCCTGGAGATGGCAATCGCCCGTATCGGCGTATTCGCAATTTTCTCGATTTCTCCCCGTCTGGCCGAATGGATTAGCCCCCAAGACCCCTCGGTAGTTCCTCCTGTGGCTTTCTGTACCGCCCTTCTCTTTATCGGCCTCATATCGTTTATGGTATTTACCGTGATGGACAAAAAACTTGACGCACAGCTCGGAGCAAAGGCTCTGGCCAACGATGAGACCGCTGAAGAGGAATTCAAGCTCTCCGATGTGGCAAATATCTTCGGCTCGCGCCTGTTCTGGATTATCGCAATGCTGTGTGTGCTCTACTACTCTGCGATTTTCCCCTTCCAGCGTTATGCCGCCAATATGCTCCAGTGCAATCTCGGTATCGACGCCACTACAGCTTCCGATATATTCCGCTGGTTCCCCATCGGAGCGGCTGTCCTCACTCCGGCCCTCGGCTATTTTCTCGATCGTAAGGGTAAAGGCGCAACAATGCTGATACTCGGCGCTCTGCTTATGATTGTGTGTCATCTCACCTTTGCACTCGTGCTACCCAAGTATCCCACAGAGTGGCTTGCATTCAGCGCTATCGTGCTCCTCGGCATCTCATTCTCGCTCGTGCCGGCTGCCCTATGGCCTTCTGTCCCCAAGATTATGGACAAGCGATTCCTCGGCTCGGCCTACTCTCTTATCTTCTGGGTACAGAATATCGGTCTATCGCTCTTCCCCATCCTTATCGGCGTAGTGCTTACAGCCTCCAATCCCGGAGTTACCGACCCGATGAAGTATGACTACACCAACCCGATGCTGCTCTTCGCGTCGCTTGGAGTGCTTGCCCTTATATTCGGTCTCTGGCTCAAAACTCTTGACGCCAAGAAGCACTACGGACTCGAATTGCCCAATATATCTGACGACAAGGAAGAGAAAATATTCGAAGAAGAGGGACGCACCCAGGAATAATACTCCGCATCCGGGAATGCAACCGTCAACCGGCTGATGTTCCCGTCCCATCCGACAAGCTGATTCAGCCATAATACAACTCCCGCCGCCCGGGCTAATATCGGACGGCGGGAGTTTTGTTATATAATCCTATGATTTAATGATATCCCAGGCCAAGAAGCAGTCTCACCGGATAACAAGCCTTGTCTGCGCACGGGATAATACGATAAGGAGCCGCATCACGACAATGCGATGCGGCTCCTTGGATATTGTACCCGAACGGTAATTAATCTTTATTGGCGCGCTTGCGCTCAAGTTCGTCAAGGATAATCTTACGCAGACGAAGATGATGGGGGGTCACCTCCACATATTCGTCCTCCTTGATGTATTCAAGCGCCTCTTCAAGACTGAACACCACTGGGGGCACAATCTTGGCTTTGTCATCGGCACCGGAAGCGCGCATGTTTGTGAGCTTTTTAGATTTGGTGACGTTGATTACAATGTCGCGGTCCTTGGCGCTTTCACCCACTACCTGACCGGCATATACCTCTTCCTGAGGGAAGATGAAGAAGCGTCCGCGATCCTGAAGTTTATCGATTGCATAAGCATATGCGGTACCGGCCTCCATGGCAATCAGAGAGCCATTGGTGCGACGCTCTATGTCGCCCTTCCAGGGCTGATATTCAAGGAAGCGGTGGGCCATGATAGCCTCGCCGGCCGATGCGGTGAGCACATTGTTGCGCAGACCGATTATACCTCGCGAGGGTATATGGAATTCGATATGCAGACGATCGTTCTGTGTAGTCATGCTTACCATTTCGCCCTTGCGGCGTGTAACCATGTCGATAATCTTGCTTGAGTACTCTTCAGGCACATTGATTGTGAGCAATTCGACAGGCTCGCATTTGCGACCGTCAATCTCTTTGATGATAACCTGAGGCTGACCTACCTGCAGCTCATATCCCTCGCGGCGCATTGTCTCTATAAGTACCGAAAGATGAAGCACACCACGTCCGAATACGGTCCACACATCCTCGTGGTCGGCTTTTTTCACACGCAGAGCGAGGTTTTTGTCAAGTTCGCGAGTAAGGCGCTCAGCGATATGACGCGAAGTGACATACTTGCCGTCGCGGCCGAAGAAAGGCGAGTCGTTGATTGTAAACGACATCGACATTGTAGGCTCGTCAATGGCTATACGTGGCAGAGGCTCGGGATTGTCGGGAGTAGTAACGGTATCGCCGATTTCAAATCCCTCAAGACCTACGAGCGCGCATATGTCGCCGGAACTTACTTCGCTTACACGCTTGCGGCCCATTCCTTCGAAAGTATGTAGCTCTTTGATACGCTGCTTTACAACAGTGCCGTCGCTTTTACACAGGCCGATATCCATACCTTCACGCAGTGTGCCGCGATGTACACGACCCACAGCGATACGGCCTACATAGTTGGAGTAGTCGAGCGATGTAATAAGCATCTGAGCGTCGCCCTCAAGAGTCTTGGGCGCGGGTATATATTCGATTATCGCGTCGAGCACCGCGGTAATGTCGTCGGCAGGCTTGCGCCAGTCGGTCGACATCCAGCCCTGCTTTGCCGATCCGTATATTGTGGGGAAGTCAAGCTGGTCCTCAGTGGCGTCGAGATTGAACATCAGGTCGAACACCATTTCCTGCACCTCGTCGGGACGACAGTTGGGTTTGTCGACTTTGTTGACCACAACTACCGGTTTAAGGCCCATCTGTATGGCTTTCTGTAGCACAAAACGGGTCTGTGGCATCGGGCCTTCAAAGGCATCTACCAGCAGCAGACAGCCGTCGGCCATGTTGAGCACACGCTCTACCTCACCACCGAAGTCGGCGTGTCCCGGAGTGTCTATAATGTTGATTTTTGTGCCTTTATAGTCTATCGAAACATTCTTTGATAGAATCGTTATGCCTCGTTCTCGCTCCAGGTCGTTATTGTCAAGTATAAGCTCTCCCGCATTCTGGTTTTCGCGGAAAAGGTGGCCGGCAAGTAGCATCTTGTCGACAAGAGTAGTCTTGCCGTGGTCAACATGGGCAATGATAGCAATGTTTCTGATGTTCTGCATGTGTCGTTGTAAATGTTTCTCTTCAATTCGGGCGCAAAGTTACAAATTTTCGGCCAATGCTCGCTCCATTCCGGATAAAATGATTCAAAAAGAGGGACGGTCACATCATAATCAGCGTCCGAGAGAGGCAAGCAGCCTCTCCACGGCGGCACGAGGCGACGACTCCGAAGCAAGATATTTAATGAAGAGGGAACCAACGATTGCGCCCGAGGCGTAGTCACAGGCCATACGGAAAGTCGACTGATTGCTTATTCCGAACCCTATCATGCGCGGATGGGAAAGATTCATTTCCGATATCTCGCGGAAATACCGCTCCTGTGTGCTGTCGAAACCATCGCGGACACCGGTAGTCGACGCACTCGACACCATGTATATGAATCCGTCGCACTCGCGGTCGATAAGCCGTATGCGCTCAGGCTCGGTCTCGGGCGTTATGAGCATTATCATAGGTAAATCATACTGACGGCAAAGTGTCTGGAAAACATCAATATACTCATCAAAAGGAAGGTCCGGTACTATTATGGCATCAATACCGGCATCCTTGCAGTCGCTGAAAAGACGTTCTATGCCATAGCATATCATAGGGTTGAGATATCCCATAAGCACCAGAGGCATATCATCGCGCAAACGAGGGCGCACCTCTTTTACCTGGCGCAGTAGCGTGGGGAGAGTCATACCTTCCCGCAATGCCACGGCGGAACTTTCCTGAATCACAGGTCCGTCGGCCATAGGGTCGGAGAATGGCACACCGACCTCGACCATGTCGATACCGGCATCGCTTAGCGCCGCAAGTGTCTCGCCGGTCGACTCAAGCCGTGGATATCCGGCGGTTGTGAATACCGAGAGTATGTCTCTCTTATTTTTCCCAAAAAGGCGTGTTATCCGATTCATATTCGTTGAATGAGCGTAGTGAAAGAATGAATTGTATGAGCGCACGGAGATTCTTTACTCCGGGAGCGACTTCAAAACGTGAATTAATGTCTATGCCGGCCATGCCCGGACGCATTGCCGCCACTACAGTGTCGATATCGCCCGGGCCTATACCACCACTGAGAAGGTATGGCACATCGAGCGAATATTTCTCAAGCAAGGAGTGGTCAAACTGACATCCTGTGCCTCCATGCTGCGGGCTCTTGGTGTCGAACAGAAACATATCGACACATCCTTCATACTCAGAAAGCATGGAGAAGTCGGCTGCAGTCGCAATGCCTACAGCCTTGAATACCGTGAACCCCTGCCGGCGCAGAGAGCCACACATTGCGGGCGACTCTTCGCCATGCAACTGCACTATTTTTATACCATAACTGCGACATATCTCTATGACTTCGTGCTCCTCCGAGTTGACAAATACCCCTACGGGACGCACATGGCCCGGGAGAGAGCGCACGACATCGGCATCGAGGTCACCGGCATAGCGCGGCGACCCGGGATAGAATATGAATCCCATCATCATCGGAGTAAGCGCCGCTACATTCCTTATATTATCCGCATCTTTCATTCCACATACCTTTATCATCATTTCGGCGTGGAGCGGTTGTCTGTTGCGTGTCATATATTTAAGAGATTGTCTAAAATTCATATTACTTTGCTTTTGAGAGTCTTGTCGGTGTCTTTTTGTTTATTCTTCGGTCATGTAGCTACGGCTACACTCCCTCATCACAAGCAAAAATCCATCAGACAATCCTTCTCAAAATCGGTATCATATAAATTTAGACAATCTCTAAGAGCATGTTAAAAAAACATGGAAGGCATGTACCGGATCGGACTCGCGCATAAATCTTTCACCTATGAGAAATCCCGAGTATCCGTACTGCCGCAGATTATTGATATCCTCGATACTGCCGATACCGCTCTCAGCTACAATCACAGCTCCGCCACATCGAGCCGCCACCTCATCGCCCATGCGCATGGCATGAGAGATATCAGTCGACATATCGGCGAGATTCCTTGAGTTGACTCCAATCATATCGGCGCCGATTCCTGTCACTCGGTCAAGTTCGTCAGAGGCATGTATCTCGACGAGCGTCTCAAGCCCTATCGAGCGAGCATATTCCGCAAAGTCGGCAAGCTCGCATGGAGTCAGCACAGATGCGATAAGTAACACCGACGATGCTCCGAGCATGCGTGCCTCCAATATCTGCTCGCGGCTTACTATGAAATCTTTGCGCAGAAGCGGCAACCGACAACGCCCTGCCACACGGCTTGCTCTTGCCAAATCGGAGGGTGCTCCTCCGAAAAAAGGAGTGTCGGTAAGCACACTGCATGCGGCAGCCCCTTCGGAGGCATACCCCTCGACAGTACGCTCGACATCGGCAGTACCGTTGATAAGTCCGCGCGACGGGCTGCGTCGCTTAAACTCCGCGATTATTCCTGTGGGGCTCAGTCTTATCGACTCGGCCATCGATGCCACTGATTCCACCGGAGAGACAGTTGCAATGGCCTGATAATATCCGGCAGCCCGCAACGCATCCACCTCGCGGCGCTTGGATTGAACTATTCTGTCGAGTATATTCATGCTTTATTGATATCTAAAAATTTGCGAAAACATTCAACGGCACGCCCCGATACTATCGACTCACGAGCCTGCTCTACAGCATCGAGGAGCGACACATGCGGTTCAAGGGTATGGATAGCGAAAGCTGCGTTGGCAAGCACACATTCGGTCTGAGCTCGCGACCCCTCGCCGGTCAAAACTTTATCAAAAACAGCCGACGCCTCCGCTACGGTGTCGCCGCCATACAACTCACCGGGCTCGACAACGGCAAATCCCAAATCGGCGGGACGATACACACGCTCTCCACCGACAGCTGCTACCTTGAAGGGTGATGTAAGCGAAATCTCATCATACCCGTCGAGCGAGTGTACCACAGTACACTCAATCCCCTCATATTGCGAAATATAATGATACATGCGCATCATACCGAGCGAATACACACCCATAAGCTGATGACGAGGCTGCATAGGATTGACCAACGGACCGAGCATATTGAAGAATGTGCGTATGCCGAGTTGACGACGTGCCGACGCCACACTCTTCAAAGCCGGGCTGAACAACGGAGCATGCAGATAGCATACACCAGACTCGTCAAGCGACCTGCGCAGGATTGATTCGTCGGTTGTAAACCGCACACCATGATACTCAAGCACACTGGATGCGCCGCTGACAGAGCTTGCGCCATAGTTGCCATGCTTGATTACACGGCGTCCGGTACCAGCCACGACAAAGCATGTGGCAGTAGATATGTTGAATGTATTTTTTCCGTCGCCGCCGGTACCGACTATGTCAATGGCATCCGTCCTGTCGAACTCAACGGGCAGCCGCCGCTCAAGGATAGCATCGCGAAAGCCAATGAGCTCGTCGAGTGTAATGCCGCGCATCAGATACACTGTCATGAAGGCCGCGAGCTGGCAGTCGTTGCATTTACCGTCGGCGATATCCAGAAGCACTTTGCGCGCCTCGTCGCGACTCAGCGACGCATGCTCAATAAGTTTGCCTAATATATTTTTCATTGCTGTATAATTCGATTTTATATCCAATCCGGTAAGTCAGGTATGATACGGATGTACTTCAGAAACCTATTTCATCACGGTGCATAGAAAGTTTTCAATAATCCCTATGCCCTCGGGAGTCATTATCGACTCGGGATGAAACTGTACGCCATGCACATCCAGAGTGCGATGCCGCAATCCCATAACCGTACCATCCAGGCTATATGCCGTCACTTCAAGATGCTCAGGAATGGATTCGCCGTCGACAGCCCACGAATGGTAGCGCGCCGCATGAAACTCAATGGGGAGGCCATCGAATATATAATCGGGAGCCACAACACGCATCATGGAACTGACACCATGACATACTTCAGGCATATTATATAATCGAGCACCGAAATGTTCGGCAATGGCCTGATGTCCGAGGCACACGCCAAATATCGACTTTTTGTCGGCATAACATTCAAGCAACCGCGGGAGTATTCCTGCTTCCGACGGTATGCCGGGACCGGGCGATATTATTATCTTGTCGAATGCATCAATTTCAGCTATGGAAATCTCGTCGTTGCGTCTTACCTCGGCTTCATATCCGAGCGAGCGCACACAGTGTACTATATTGTATGTGAATGAATCGTAATTATCGAGTATCAGAAGTCTCATAGTCAATGAAATTATCAATTATTGAACGATTCGGCGTATTTCACGGCAGCAGCAAGCGCTCCAAGTTTGTTTTCTGTCTCCTGAAGCTCATTGCGGGGCATTGAACGCGCCACAATCCCCGCTCCTGCCTGAGAGTATAGAGTGCTTTCCATACTTAGAAAACTGCGTATTACAATGGCCTGGTTGAGTGAACCGTCAAAGCCAATCTGCCCGATACATCCTCCATACACCACCCTGGAGTGCGGCTCCAGAGTATCGATAATCTCCATCGCCCGCACCTTTGGCGCTCCGCTCAGTGTGCCGGCAGGAAAGGTGCCGGCAAACAGCGAAAACACATCAGCCAGGTCGGGAAGTGTGGCTTTGACCCGCGAAACCATATGTATCACATGGGAGTAGTAGCGAATCTGACGCAGAAAGTCGATTTCGACATGTCCCCCACCCCGGCTCAGGTCATTTCGGGCAAGGTCGACAAGCATTATATGTTCGGCATTCTCCTTTTCATCCTCAAGCAGAGCATCGGCCAGTTCCCGGTCGCGGACATCATCACCTGTGCGGCGGAATGTGCCGGCAATAGGATCGATATATGCAGTACCATCCTGTACACGGAGATGAGTCTCCGGTGACGAGCCGAATATACGGAAGTCGCCGAAGTCGAAGTAAAACAGATAAGGCGATGGATTGACACAGCGGAGTGCGCGGTACACATTGAAGTCGTCACCGATGTAATGCTGCTCAAACCTTCGCGACAATACCACCTGAAACACATCGCCGCGCCGTGCATGAGCTATACCCTGCTCCACCATCCGGCAATAATCGTCGTCGGATACTGAAGCACGCGGCTCATCCACAGCATGGAACGGAAACTGCGGCAAGTTATTGTCATGCAGCATCGCCACAATATCGTCAATAGCCGATGGAGTATCCTCAGAGTCGAGGTGCTCTACAATTGTGATATGGTTTTTATAGTGGTCGAAACATATTATGTAGCGGAAAAGTATGTAGTACATGTCGGGTACAGACGCAAAGCGCTCCTCTCTGGGAGATATCGCCACTTTCTCGAAATACTTAACCGCATCGTAGGCAGTAAAGCCGAGCAGACCGGGGGATGTGCCCCCTGCTATATTTATACGACCCACAAATGAGCGTAACGCATCGACTACCATGCTCCCCGGGGCATCATCGACAGACTCGACCGTACCGTCGGGAAACTTCATGGAGACAACGCCTCCGGCATCGACACGAAAAGAGGCCATAGGCTCAATGCCGACATAGCTCTTTGCATTCTGAGTGGTGTGATAGTCGGAACTTTCAAGGAGTGCCGATTCCGGGTAGAGGTCGCGCAGCCTGAGATATACAGCCACAGGTGTCTGCAAATCGGCCGGGATGGTACGGGAGTTGATATATAGATTCATAAGTAAATGTTCTGAACTGTTTAATATATACCGGTCATTACTTTTTGACCGGATTTATTTGATTGAGATATTGGCGCGTGTCATCTGCCGAAATCCGACGGCAGATTGGAAAGATATGTATGCATATCCTTGTCACCGCGACCGGAAAGATTTACCACTATCGTCTGCCCTGACTCGAAACGAATCCGCTCAAGCGCAGCAAGCGCATGCGCCGACTCCAAGGCGGGAATTATGCCTTCGGTACGGGTAAGAAGCATGGCGGCATCAAGGGCCTCACGGTCGGTTATGGCCACCACCTCCTCGCGGCCGCAGTCGGCAAGATGTGCGTGAAGCGGCCCGATACCGGGATAGTCAAGTCCGGCCGATATTGAATATGGCTCTACAATCTGTCCGTCGGGAGTCTGCATCACCATAGTGCGGGCTCCATGTATTATACCTTCTGTACCGACACTTATAGTAGCGGCAGTCATATCGGTATCAACTCCCATTCCGGCAGCCTCGGCCGCTATGAGACGCACATCCTGATTATCTATAAAATGATAGAAAGCGCCGGCGGCATTGCTTCCGCCTCCCACACATGCAACCACGGCATCGGGAAATTCGCGTCCCGTATGCTCCAGCAACTGGGCCTTCATCTCCCGACTGATTACCGACTGGAAGTGGGCGACCATACGTGGATATGGGTCGGGGCCAACGGTAGAGCCTATCACATAGAAGCTATCAGGATGGCAACACCAGTAGCGGATAGCCTCGTTGGTAGCATCCTTAAGGGTCTTGTTGCCAGACTCTACGGCTACGACACGCGCTCCGAGCATCTGCATGCGCTGTACATTGGGCTGCTGACGCATGACATCGGTGGCTCCCATGAAGACTGTACAGTCCATCCCCATAAGCGCACACACTGTAGCGGTCGCGACGCCATGCTGTCCGGCTCCCGTCTCGGCGATAATATGTTTTTTGTCCATGCGCCGCGCAAGGAGTACCGAACCTATGGCATTGTTGATTTTATGTGCTCCGGTGTGGTTTAAATCCTCGCGCTTGAGGTATATTTCAGCTCCATAGCGCTCACTGAGACGTGCGGCACGATAAAGCGGCGACGGACGCCCAACATAATCGGAAAGTAGTATGTCCAGTTCATGATTAAAATCACGGTCATCTACATAGTGGGCAAAAGCATCTGAAAGTTGCTTCACATTACGATGCAGAATCTCAGGAATATAAGCGCCACCGAAACGTCCGTAGTAGCCTTTCTCATCCACCATAAATGCAGGCCCATGTGCGATAGTTTTCATACTATATGATATGTATTGTCGTTGGTTTGTTAATGTAATTTACCAGGCTTCATAATTAAAAACCGTCGACCGAGTATAAACTCAATCGACGGCTACCTGTGAATCTATTATTACCTAAATTGTATTTACGGAAAACCCTTGTCATTATAATATATGAGCCGGGAGCCATCGATATATGTCATCGAGGCACCACCAATAATTCTGTATAAACGAATTGCTCATATACATTAAATATGCATTTTGAATATTACTTCCGATGCAAATATATGCATAAATTTTCAATCTTCCAAATTTTAATTCGAAAAAAGATGCTCCACGCCGAAAATATTCAAAATTTATGCACACCTTGTGTATATCGCAAAAAACGGAACCAATTCTATATCCCAGGTGTTGATATTTAGAGATTGTTTAATAATAAATGTTAATCCATATAAGTCAAACCAAACATATACGCAAGATGACCAATTCACCCATACCTGTAAATCCCGAAGGTGGCAGACTGACGGGATTACGCGGCCAGATTCTGACATTCAAGGCCGATCCGTTCCTTAATAACGAAGAGAAATGCTACGACTATTTCAATGATGGCCTCGTAATAATACAGGACGGACATATAGTCGATGTAGGCAATTATCCTGAAATAGCACCCAAATATCCACAATTAGGACAAGGCGATATAGACACATATGAAGACTCGCTTATAATGCCGGGATTCATCGACTGCCACGTACATTATGTGCAGAGTCCTATGATAGGATCATTCGGCGACACACTTCTCAACTGGCTTAATCAGTACACATTTCCTACCGAGAGTAAATTCAAAGACAAGAAATTTGCCGACGAGGTAGCCCGCGAATTCTTCAAACAGCTGCTTGAGCAGGGAACAACTACTGCCAATGTATTTGCCACTACATTCGAGACAAGCGTCGACGCCTTCTTCGAGGAGAGCGAACGCTATGATACCAGAATGATCAGTGGCAAAGTGCTGCAGGACCGCAATCTGCCCGATTCGTTAAAGGACCCGGACACCGACCAGTCGATAGTAATCGCGGAGAAACTGCTCAAGAAGTGGCATCACCGCGGCCGACAGCTGTATGCCATCATACCGAGGTTTGCTCCTACCTCCACACCGCGACAGCTACAACTCGCCGGCGAGCTATACCAACGCTACATCGACCAGGGTGTGTATATGCATACCCATCTCGATGAAGTTCAGAGTGAGATTGACTGGGTAACACAGCTGTTCCCTGACCAGCCCAACTACACTGAGGTCTACCGACATTTCGGCCTCGTCGACAAAAGGTCGATAATGGCCCACTGCTGTATTGTGCGTGAGGAGGAATGGCAGACACTGCATAAATGCGACTGCGGAGTAGCCCATTGCCCAAGCAGCAATCTCTTCCTTGGCGACGGAGAATTCAAATACTGGGAGGCCAAAGAGCCGAGCCGTCCCGTGCGCACAGGCATGGGCACCGATGTTGGTGGTGGCACCAACTTCTCCATACCACGTCAGCTCAACGAGGCATATAAGGTGGCTATGTTACAGATGAAGAATCTTGATGCTGTAAAAAGTTTCTACCTCGCCACTCGCGGCGGCGCCGAAGCCCTTCATCTTGAGAATACAATCGGCAGTATCGCTCCGGGCTATGAGGCGGATATCGCAGTGCTCGACCTGAAGCCGTCGGAGTTCGCGACATGGCGTCTGAAATTCTCCAACACTATTTTTGAGAAACTGTTTGTGCTCATGACCCTCGGACTCAACAACTTCAACAAGGCCACTTATGTCGCAGGGCGTAAGGTATACGACCGCAACCGCGACAAAAAATGGATGTATGCATCAGAACTTGACAAATAATATTCCCATATTATGACAGCTAACAATACCAATATAGCCCCGGCCAAATATCGCCTTGGCGGACCGATGGCCTGGTGGGTATGGATTCTCGTGACCGTCTTCACCATCTATCTGTTCAATGTCCAGACAATGTTCAGTGTAGTGCAGGGAGATATAAAATCGGCCCTCAGTCTTGATGAATCACATCTGACCCTTATCGCCGGCACATACACATGGGCATTCGCCATATTCCAGTTTTTCGGAGGAGCCTTCCTCGACTGCTTTGGTTCGCGCAAGGTGCTTATCCCTGCATTTATTTTCGTCACTGCCGGGGTGTTTCTGTATGGTCTGGCAACAAGCTATACCGTAATACTGCTAGCCCAGGTACTTATGGCTCTCGGAGCCTGCTGCGGATTTGTAGGAGCGGGATATATCGGAGGTGTATGGTTCGGCATGGCGGCATATGGCACTATGTTCGGATACGTCCAGGTGCTCTCGTCACTGTCGAGCGCCATACAGCAGCCGATTACCGAAGGTCTACTTGCTCATCTCACTTATGAGAAACTGTTTATCTACCTCGGATTCTTCGGGGTGCTGCTCGTCGTACTCGCTATATTGTATATGAGAAACCCGACTCCGGTAGTCACGAAGAAAGACCCGTTCAAGGTAGTAGCCGACAATCTCAAGCAGATTGTAAAGATGCCTCAGATGTGGATTGCAGCCATGTGGGGAGGCATTGTATTCGGACTTAACCTTGCGTTGGGTGTAGTGTGGACACCAAAACTGTTTACTGAAGCAGGCTATACTCTTGACAACGGCAATCTTGGCTCTGCTATGCTATGGCTCGGCCTGGCAGTAGGCTCATGTTTCTGGCCTCAGTGGAGCAACAGGATACACAGCCGCCGCATACCAAGCATAATCGGAGTCCTGCTCATGATAATCGGCCTTGTGGGTGTAATCTATATAAAGATGCCGGTATGGCTTATGGTGACAATGATGTTTGTAATCGGTATGGGAGCCACGGCCCATATGCTGGCATTCAGTGTCGGCGGAGACGTTGCCGGCGGTCCGCTGGTGGGTACTTCAAGTGCGTTTCTCAACGGCATAATGTTTATATTCGGTGGCATACTCCAGAACATACCATCTACGCTCCACAGCCACGGTAGCGGCTTTCACGGGATGTTTGCCCCCTACCTCATCGCCGCTGTAATAGCTCTTGTATTCGTGTTTATCCAGAAGGAAACCGCTCCGGCAAATCAACCTAAATAGTATTCCCGTCATGCCGCATCCTATGTAAACTGACATAAAATGCCCGGTATCAGCCATCAACGCTCCGGCAAGAGGTATCTCTATGCCGGAGCGTATTGTATCGGGTGGGAATGACCCTATCACGGTATCACCAATACCATTTATGTGGTATTGTACAGAATATAATTCATTACTACTTTTGCATGAACGGTATTAAGAAATTATTGTCCTGACAACCCTACAGCGAGGTACTGCAATTTCATACCGTCAGCTTGAAACAAACTAATTCTACGCTTATGGCAAAGATATATCAAAATCTCACTGAACTTATTGGAAATACCCCACTCCTTGAAATAAAAAACATCGAACAGGCAGAAAATCTAAAAGCACGGCTGTTTGTTAAAATAGAATATTTCAATCCCGGTGGAAGTGTCAAAGACCGTGTGGCACTGTCAATGATTAATGAGGCAGAAAAAAATGGGACTCTCACGCCCGGTACTACTATAATAGAGCCGACAAGCGGCAATACCGGAATCGGACTTGCATGGGTGGCTTCAGTAAAAGGATACAAGCTGATTCTTACCATGCCGGAAACCATGAGCCTCGAACGCCAGAACCTGCTTAAGGCTCTTGGCGCGACACTCGTGCTCACTCCCGGAGCGGAAGGTATGAAAGGCGCTATACGAAAAGCCAACGAACTGAAAGAAGAAAATGCAGGCGCCGTGATACTGCAACAGTTTGACAACCCAGCCAATCCGGCAATACATGAGCAGACTACAGCCCGGGAAATATGGGAGGATACTGATGGTGAAATCGATATCTTCGTGGCAGGTGTAGGCACCGGAGGCACAATCAGCGGTACTGCCTCCGGATTGAAAAGACACAATCCGGCAATAGTTGCTGTAGCTGTCGAGCCAGCTTCCTCTGCGGTATTGTCAGGAGGAAATCCCGGCCCACACAAGATACAGGGGATAGGTGCAGGATTCGTGCCCAATAACTTCAACCCGGAAGTAGTGGACCTCATAATGCCTGTAGAGGATAACGACGCGATAAAAGCATCGCGTATGCTTGCTGAAAAAGAGGGTCTACTCGTAGGAATATCGTCGGGCGCAGCGCTCTATGCCGCTCTGCAACTTGCAAAGAAGGCTGAAAACGAGGGCAAAACCATCGTAGCCCTGCTTCCTGATACCGGAGAGCGTTACCTTTCGACTGTTCTTTACGCTTTTGACGAATATCCTATTGGATAAAATCATGTAGTAAGACTATCTAAACCAATTTCTAAGGAAAAAATGGTGGATAGTGCAACTTTTATATTAGCTGACAACCAGGATATAACCCGCGCAGGGATGCACGGGTATATATCCTTTATATTCAGCAACGCAAGCATTACTGATATCTGTGACAAGCAACATCTTGTGTCCAGACTGTCAGAAGATTCCCACAGCGTTGTGGTGCTTGACTATACTCTGTTTGACATCAACGGCATAGAGGAATTATTGATAATTGTGAGACGCTTTCCATCCGCTCACTGGATATTGTTTTCCAACGAACTTAGCGACAACTTTATGAGGCGTATAAGCGCAGAGTGCAACATAAGCATGATTCTGAAAGAGACATCGGCCGACGAGATACACTGTGCTCTGCTTTTGCGCATGTCATGGTGAGCGTTTTATATGCCATCAGATTGCCAATATGCTCATACAGACACCCGAACGCCGCGAGTTATCCAACAATCTTACCCCAACCGAGACTGATATACTCAGACTCATAGCAAAGGGGATGACAGTAAAGGAGATTGCTTCGGAAAGAATATCAAGCATACATACAATCGTGACACACAAAAAAAACATATTCCGGAAACTTGGAATCAACAATGTGTATGAAGCTACCAAATATGCCTTGAGAGCCGGGCTGGTAGAAATCGTCGAGTATTATATATGACAGAGATACGGGTATGATAAAACAATACCATCATACATTCCATCTCAAATTCTAACACTGACACTTGCTTACATTCTATTAACGCATGTGTGATTTCAGATTTTGACAGTAAGTTAATTTTAGTTAACACATATGATTATGTGTGTGCGTTTTAAATAAACATGCTACCTTTTACACAAAATTATATTAAAAATTTATGCCATACTTTTCTTTTTAGTAAATTTGCACACAAATTCCACATAATAAAGGTGTGGACAATCCATTTGTGAAATCAAATTTGTGCTATTAGTAGTTTTAGGCTTATAACTTATGGAAAACTTTGCAAAGAAAAGAGGCGGCCGTCGTCCCGGAGCAGGCCGCAAGAAATCAACAGTGAAGCGCTATGGTTTTAATGCCCCCGCCACAGTGCACGCTGTGCTTCAGCAAGTCGACAGCATCACAGACTTTATTTGCGAGGCTGTTCTCAAACATGGTCAGGACAAGGGCCTTTGCTGAACACTCCCCATCTACAAAAGCCATACCGGCTTCTCCCCTCCTTCGGTTAATATTCTATTATCCAAAAGCATTCGGCAATTACTGCTGGATGCTTTTTTATGCGAAAAGAATTCTCGGCTCCATCATAAGAAAGATTCATGTCATGGATTCAAAATATCAGTATTACGGAATGCTATCACATTCTGTAGAGCATCGATACGCTGACGGATTGCCTCGCTGGGTTCAATAGACATTGCCATGTGTAAATCGCCAAGCGCACGTCCGAGATGTCCGGTTGCCAAAAATGCCTCACTGCGGAGCATATACGGCCATGCTATAGAGCCGTCATTGTCAATTATCTCGCTTGCAGCAACAATTACAGCGTCAGGTGCGTTCTTTTTAAGAAGGGCGACAAGTTCGTCACGAGTCATCATAACAGATCTGAAATTTATTATTATAATTGGCAAATTTACAAAGAAATGTATCGTCAGGCAATTATCATCATCAACATTCTCCTCATCGCGGCAAGTGCTTTTGCCGGCAACAATAACGGGCCTACCGATTACACATTCGACGAATGTCGCGGTTCAGCCAACCCGTATCCGGCTCCCGAAAGCCGCATGGCCCTCCCCGACACGCTATCAGTTATTATGATAAATCACCTCGGACGCCACGGTGCACGCTACGAGACATCGCCAAAACGTGCGAATAAAATTCGCGATACACTAATGAAAGCAAAAAAACAAAATACATTATCCGCCAAAGGCGATTCGATGCTCGATATAGTAAATCGGACTCTCGAGCTGTCTAAAGACAAATGGGGAGCACTCGACTCTCTTGGAATGAAGGAACAGCAGGGAATCGCAGCCCGCATCTATAGAACGTGGCCTGCTTTGGTGAAAAACAGCCATATCGAGGCTATATCATCGTACATCCCTCGCTGTATAATGAGCATGTATGAGTTCACACATAAGCTATCAAGCATTGACGACAATGTAGAGATACTTACCTCATCCGGCAAAGTAAACTCACCTCTCATGCGTCCGTTTGCAATCGATTCTGCATATCTTGATATCAGGAAGGATGCTCCATGGGCAGAGGCTCTTGACTCATTTTATAAAAAGAATATTCCCCTCGAACCGGTGTGGCGACTTGTCGGACATGATACAATGAACCGGGATGATGCCAGGCAATTCGCAATCTCTCTTTTCGGATTCCTATGCGGGCTCAACGCCTCAGGAATTGACGGAGACTTCCTCGCAGAATTCTATACTATAGAGGAAGCCAACAAAATGTGGGAATGCCGCAATATCACGCAATATCTCGAACGAACCACATCGGTATACTCGTCGATACCGTCGGACATAACGCGTGCGTTGCTTGCCGATTTCATAAACACGACCGACTACTTTTTGTCAGGACGTTCCAAAGCATCATTAAATCTGAGGTTCGGACACGCCGAAACCGTAATGCCTTTTTTATCATTAATCCGGCTTCCGGGATGTTATTATGTAAGCAAAGACCTTGACAGCGTCAGCCGATATTGGAAAAACTTCTATGTCACCCCGATGGCCACCAACCTACAGATGATAATCTGCGTGGCTCCCTCGGGGACACCATATATCAGACTCGACCTAAACGAACATCCCGTATGCTTTCCCGGGACCGACAAATATTATGTCAGCTGGAAGCAGGCACGAAAATATTTCAACGACATACTTGATTCCGCCACATCCGTGCCTGCCGGCCAATAATCCGGCATTACACAACACACTAATATTCAATGAAGTATTCAATGATATAAAAAATATTTTCAAAATATTTTCAAAAATATTTGGACAATACAAAAAAGCTCCTTAACTTTGCATCGCAATTGAGGGAAACACCTCACCAACCAATGAGGCAGACCTCGCAAGAATAAAGATTCAAGCGCCTCCCAAATTGCACAAATCATCACAACATTTAATGTGCATGATTCACAAAATGACTCCGTAGCTCAGTTGGTAGAGCAAATGACTCTTAATCATTGGGTCGAGAGTTCGAGCCTCTCCGGGGTCACAATCAAAAATGGCAAAACGCCGCAAAGCACTGAAATCGCTTGATTTTCAGTGCTTTTTCTTTTTGCCAAAATTTCAGAATGGCGCAGAATACAGAGGTGGTGAGTGAGTCATTAGTGAGTACTCACGTTTGTGAGTAATTCGACTCACGGTTGGCAGAAATCATCAGTGAGTCGGCTGAAACACCGAAAGTTAAGCCGTTATCACGCCTCACAAAGTGGGGTTTTGAGTATGGGAACGAACCTTTGACCCAGTTGGGGTCGCAATTTTCAGAGCTTCTAAACACTA
>Ga0137307_100333_pt1 | contig 69290 bp, 67 predicted proteins | sample NAcewD2O_March_2_FD_97180 | JGI IMG/M metagenome (GOLD analysis project Ga0137307, IMG submission 97180) | Mouse cecal microbial communities from Vienna, Austria - N-Acetylglucosamine amended D2O_March | ecosystem: Host-associated > Mammals > Digestive system > Large intestine > Cecum | place... | reverse complement strand
CATAAATTCATTCCTCCTATTATTTTGAATTTGTAAAAAGAAATAGGACTAAGCTAGTTTTAACAGCATTTCTGCCATTCACTAATTTAGTCCTATCTAAATCATCAATATGAAATTGTTTACCTTCTACCCTCCTTATGCTATACTAAAACCAGTAACTCATTGCTTTCAGGCACTTTGAGTTACATTACTGACATTTCTTCCTATTTTCTTTTGAATCGGCGCCGTCCAAATGAAAAATCAGAAATGCTTTGATGCAAAACTACATTTTTTCATTAGGACTAAATTCGGCGGAAACCCTTGATTTCTCAATGGATTTTTCAACCTGTCATTATAATAACTCAAAGCCCTGCCGGCGTCGCCGCCCAGCCAAGCCCTAGAATATTGGCAATAAAATTTAAAGAAATGTAGGACATTGCCGGGTGCTCTTTGGGAATCCTCGGAAACAAAAAGCGAAGCAGCGGCCGCATTCCTTTAGTCAGACTTTCCACCAGCCCGGATTCCTTGGCAATCTCCATAATTCCCGTCCACAGCGCCACCACTCCCAGCATGGTAATACAAAGCTGCACCGCTTCCTTTGAGGAATCAATAACTCCGTTGGAAATTTCCGCCATCTGACCGGTAAAGGAGCCATAGACTATTCCGATAATAATCATAAAAACCCAAATATAATTCAGCATACAAATCCCTGCGTTTATCTTATTCATTTTTATGCATATGACAAGCAGGCGGAAAATATACCTGTATTTCCGCCTGCTTATTTATGCTCTATATAACCCTTATCCCCTTAAGAATCGCCAAATGCCTGCAATCCGTCATTTAGCTAACTTCTGCTCTTTAGAGCATTATCCCCTGGAATAAACGCAGCAATTGTAAAGTATAAGATCAGTCTACCTGTTTTGTCTCATCCGCAATATACTCAAAAAAGTCAAAATCCGCATAATGCTTATGTCTGACACGGTCAGCACAGGTAATTCCCACCATGGTTCCGGTAAATTCTCCATATCGGCAATATTCATCGGAAAATTTTGAAATTTCAAACTCAGGTCCGATTCGTACATACTTCTTACCGTCGCCACTCCACTCAAAATGACAGTCCCGTCCTTCTATGATAAGCCGCATCCACACAAAACCGTCATCTACCGGCGTCCGGTCATCCAGATATTCCGTACGTTCTCCGTTTTCCATGCGGATAACCAAAAGCGCATCCTGCTTTAGCGTCTCACTGCGGTATTTCCGAAGATTCAGATAGTTCATATTATCATAATATAAGATCAGCCCTGCGCTGTGCTGATGAACTTCGGGATGAAAATCCATCTTTGTGGTTATCTGTGCATAAACGCTCGTAAGCTTCCTTGCCAGAATGCTTACTTTGTTCAAGGAAGTCCGGGATTCCTGGCCGTAAAGACGCACAAAACCGGGACGAGCTTTTAAGTCTGCAAAACGTTCAGGCATGATGCGGGGAGCATAATAAAAGTTTCCCAGTTCCTCCCCGTCAAAATCATCGAAGGAAGGAATCTCCGGCATGAGAACCTCCGGCAAATCGGGAGCCTCCACTTCCGGCTTTGCCAGTTTTCCCCCGTCGGCCATGCGAAGCCATCCGTCATCCGTCCACTTCATCTTCTGAATAGCAGTTTCCCTTCCTAAGGTACAGCGCAGCTCCGGCACAAAGGGCCGGGCACAGAGATGCACCATATAGGTTTCCCCGTTGGGCAGATCCACATAACTGCCATGACCGGACTTTTGTAAAACAGATTGGGGATTGTAATATTTCGGTTTTAAATGATCCGGGTCATGGCGCTCATAGGAATAGCCGGGTGCGCTTGTTAAAATAGGATTAGCCGGATCCTTGACATAAGGCCCATCCACTTTCGTGGAACGTCCCATGGTAACGCAATGGTTATAACCGGTTCCGCCCTCTGCGCACATCAGATAATAATACTTGCCGTGCTTGGTCAAATGCGGCGCTTCAATGCATCCTCTGTCTGTACCGCCCCACCAGACTCTCTCCGGATATCCTATGATCTCCTTTTTTACGGGGTCATATTCCACAAGGCAGATTGCACCCGGCTTTTCATAGTTTTCCCTTGTTTCCCAGTCCAGGGAAACCACATATTTTCTCCCGTCGTCATCATGAAACATGGATGCGTCAAAACCGGCGGAATGCAGATAAACAGGCTCGCTCCAAGGACCTTTGATGTCCTTTGCCGTAATCACAAAATTATCCACATCAAAATAGCGGGCGTTCATGGAATTCATGACTCCGTAGACCACATAAAACAAGTCCTCCGCCTCACAGTAGGTCAGGCAGGGTGCCCAGATGCCTTTTGCGCTGGGCAGTTTCTTTAAATCAATCTGCTCGTCATCGGTTAAAATATGGGTGTACAGTTCCCAATGAGCCAAATCCTTTGAATGATACACGGGAATCCCCGGAAACCATTCAAAGGTGGATACAGCCAGATAATAGTCATCATTTTTACGACAGATACAGGGATCCGGATTAAATCCCGGTATAATCGGATTATGAATCATTGTCATTTCCATCGCCTCCATTACTATAAATATCCTGCACCATAAGCAGCATTCTCTATTTTATAATAGATCTCATGCCTGGTTTTACTTCTTATTATCCATGTTATCCTCTGCCAGGATGGAAACTCCCCAATCCTTTAAGGTAATTTCCTGTCCTTCTTCATAACGGATGTCTGTCAGTAAATCCGTCCCGCCAACATGGCTGACAACCTTTATATCCCGATCGGAATAGTTGAAGAAATAATGAAGCCTTTCTCCCGCCTCATTGATACCCCTTCGCAAAATCACAGGCCATTGTACAGGACATGGTGTGATACCGGCATCCCTTGCCGCCAACAGAAGGTATTCCTTCAGTTTTTCAGCAGGCACCATGGTTCCCAGATACCATGCCTTTCCTTTTCCGAAACAGTTTCGCGTCAAAGCGGCGTATTTCCCCCAGTATTTATGTCCGTAGGATGCAATGGTTTCTGCCGTATCGGGTTTTAACAGCTCCATCCAGTATTCCGCTTCCACATCGTCTACCGTAACGTTTACCGGTCTTGTATACTGGTTGTAACTCATGCCAAAACAGTCCGTCAGATTATGGGGCTGTCTGTCTGCAAATATTTTACAGCGCTTATCTGCAAAAAAACTGCGGAAGGTGGCGAATACCGTTCCACCCTTTTCCACGAATTCCCTTACCCGCTCTACCAGCTCCCTGTGAACGCAATACAGCTGTGGAAAAATCAGCATATCATACCTGCTCCAGTCCTTCTCCTGGGCAAAAAGCACATCGCATTCCAGATTCATTTCATAAAAGGCATCATAAATCCAGTGAACCACATCATTATAACTCAAATCCTTGTCAGTAGGAAACCATTTCAGCGCATTAACCGATTCCGTACTGATAACCATTGCAATACGGTTTTCCTTTTTTAAGCCTTGAAGTCTTGGGGCAAGCTCCTTTAATTCCTTTCCCAGCGACTTGATCTCCTCATATGTCGGGTTAGGCTCAAAATCATGGCTTAAAATACCTTTCCAATAGCTTTCCAGTCCGTTATGGATGGAAAACCAGTTCCAGTACATCACTCCGCAGGCGCCGGACGCCAGATGACTGTATGCCATAAGCCTAAGCTGCCCCGGATAAGGAAGCCAGTCTTTAAACGCCTGAGCCTGACTTTCCAGCACCAGATAGTTATTCTGTCTTAAGGAGCGCATCAAATCCCCGCCAAAAGCAATTTCTTTGCCGGTCAATTTATCCTGATCAAAGCAATAAATATCCGTTCCGATCAGCGTCATGGCTTTTGCCGACTCATAATGGCAGATATCCGGCTGGATTCCAAAGCTGTAACCGTCCTGCTGCCCTGGCGCCCCAAAGGATCTCCATTCATAATCAAAATTCTGGGTAATAAACTGGTCGGGACGTTTATATTCCTTTACAATGTCGGACTGCCACATCAAAAACTCTTCCGCCAGCTTCCTTTGGAATTTTTCAAATTCACAGGCATAGCTGCCGTTAATGGTCCCACAGGGATCCGGCAGGTCTTCAAACCTGGTAACCGAATTGCTCCAGTAGTAAAGCAAAAGGGAACGGTTTACGTTCTCAACAGTCCCATACCGTTCTTTCATCCAGCGCTTAAACAAAACCAATACCTTATCCCCTGCCGTACCGTAATGCTTGGTTTCATTATCAATCTGAAATCCGATAACATTGGGGTAGTCAGCCGTATGGGATACCATAGCCCGGATCACGCCCTCGGCATAGTGTCTGTAGGTTGGATTGGTTATATCCATATTCTGCCTGGCGCCATAGTTCGCCCGCCCGTTCTTAGTTGTAACCATCACATCCGGATCAAGCTGTACCAGCCAATGGGGAACAGCATAGGTAGGCGTTCCCACGATCACATTTAATCCATGCTTTGCTGCGGCGTTTATGACCCGGTCAATATGGGAAAAATCATATTCTCCCGGACAAGGTTCTTCAACGCTCTAGGTAGATTCTCCGATGCGGATGGTATTAAAGCCCGCTTCCGTCATCATACGCATATCCTCTTCTAAACGGTCATAGGGCAGATATTCTTCATAATAAGCAGTTCCGAATAGAATCCCGGAATTTTCCATGGCAAAATCCTCCTTTGAGAAATCTGTTTTGTCAATACCCTTTGTTGTAAAACAGGGGCCGCCAACCGGATTGTAAGCCGCCCCTGTTATGATAAACACTGCAGGCAATACAAAACCTGCTTTTTTAAATCCTTACCCGCAAAAATTACTTGCTGCCTTTCCATTTGCCTTCTGCCAAATCAGCAATGGCTTTGTCATAATGTTTATCCAGATCGAAAAGCAAAAGACATACTGCACCGATAACGCATGTAATAACCGGAACCCAGATACACGCAACATTGATAGAAGCAATAGCCGCCGTACTGGTAGGATCGGTATTAAAGCTGCCTGCTCCCAAAATCCATCCCAACGCTGCGGTACCGATACCGGAACCAACCTTCATGCAAAAGGAAGAAGCCGCATTTCCCATACCGATTGCCTGCACGCCCGTAAGCCATTGTCCGTAGGTAATGGCGTCCTGGAGCAGACCAAACATAGTTGCCGCACCACAGCCGAATGCCGCGCCCTTTAAAATATTGCAGACAACGACCAAAGTAACGTTCTGTCCTGCCAAAGCTGTCAGGATAAAGGCTGCAGCCGCTACAACCATACCGATTAATCTGGTCCAGCGTTTGCTGAGTTTTTTCATGATAAAGGGCGTAATGAACATCATAACGATCTGTGCCATGGACAAGGAGTTTGCGGTAATGGCGTAAGCTCCTTCATTTCCCAGAACATACTGTGCAAAATAGTAAGCGCTTCCAAAAAAGGTAGACATCATGAAGTAAAGGCTGAATAAAAATACTACCATTAACAGCCAGTATTTGTTTACCACAAGACTCTTTAAGCAGGCGATAACCGAAGGTCCTTTTTCTTTGCTTTCGCTTCCTGTCTCTTCTCCTGTAACCCGCTCCTTGCAGAAAAAGAAGGTAACCAGATTCAGCACTACAAACACGATCATCAGGCAGACAAAGGTCAAGGTCCAGCCCTTCTGATTGTACTGGTCTCCGCCCCCAAAGAATGCGCACATTTTCAATACGACCGTATTAATGGTCATGGTTCCGAATGTAGCTAACAGCATACGGAAGTTTCCAAGCAATCCCCGCTCATACTGATTGGTTGTCATCATACCCTGTAAGGAAGCATAAGGTACATTTAAGCCGGTATAGAAAACGGTGGAAACCAGATTGTAGGTTAAGAACATATAAGCAACCTGTGCGGAGCCTGCCAGACTTGCCGGCACAGAGAACATCAGCACGGTACAGATTGCCAGGGGAAAGCACATGCGGAAAATCCAGGGACGCGCTTTTCCGTATTTGCTATGTGTTTTATCAACAATACGTCCCATGATCAAATCGGATACGCCGTCGAAAATCTTGGATACTGCCATAATAGAAGCGGCAACCTCTGCAGCTACACCAAGTACACTGACATAATATACCAGAAAAAACGCTGAAATAGCAGAATAAACCAGATTACCTGAATAATCGCCCAAGCCGTAGGCAAAACGCTCTAAAAAAGAAAGCTTTGCATTGGGGTCTAAGGCTTTTTCTTTACTCGAACTCATAAAACAACACTCCTTTATTTTTTATTTACATTTCTGATCACATGCTTTTAATTTATTTTCTTTCTCTTTTACTACATATTTGTAAGATTACGGGCATAGACTTTATCTGTGCCGTAACCGGCATTTTACCCGATTTATTGGGTATCTTCACTGGGGAACCAGCCCAAATCCACGCTCTTGCCAAGGTCCCAGCAGTCCCAGCCTCTCCAGTGGGGCTCCGAAACAGTATCCAATAAAAGCTTATAGCTCCAGTAGCAATATCCAGAACCCTTCTGCCATGCCGCAAGCTGCGCCTTAGCCAGCTGCAAATACACATCCCTTTTTGCCTCTTCCGTCATACCGCTTTCACTCTCAGAAAAATCCATTCCGTTTAATACCGTCTGCCCGCCTTTAGTATCCGTACCTACAGCATATGAATTAAACAGACACCATTCTCCGCAGATAACAGGGACATACTCCTGAATTTCCGCAATATCTTTCGCAAAATTTTCTTCAATATATTTTAAGTATCCTTCCGGAGTCTGCTCGCAGCCCATCATCTCTGCCGCCATCAGATATTGATGTGTGTCCAATACCACATTTTCAAACCGGGGATTTGTAATAAATTCTTTCCATGCCTTTAACATAAATGCATCATGGAATACAACATAAGCTTCTTCCTTTATGTTGGGACGTATACGATCATATGCCCTGTCATAAAAATCATATATGAATTCCAAAGTATTCGGCGCGCTGCCCTTTGCCAGCTCCTCATCCACCGGCGTATATCTGCCGGGCACATCCATTGTGGTCCACATTTTTTCGGTTACCGGCTCATTGATTGGCGTAATGCCGAACAATCCTTTTCGCTGTCCATAACGCTTTGCCAGCTTTTCCAGTACATCCAGCACAAAATCCACTTCCTCGGGAGTCTGGCTCCATTTGCAGACGCCGCAAATACCGCCGTTATCAAAGCCGTTCTGGCTCAAAGGCGCTGTATGCAGATCGATCAATATCTTCAGATCATACTTTTCAGCCCACGCAAAAGCCTTATCCAGCTCTTCGATACATCCGATAAAGGGCGGGCGATCCCCAAAAATAAAATACGGGACAGGGATACGGACAGTGTTTAAACCGATTCTTTTGATGGTTGCAAAATCACGTTCCGAAATATATTCGCTGCGGTGAATTTTAATACGCGCTTCATAAACCTCGGGAGAAAGCTGCGTGGGAAGATAATATTCATCCTCAGCGGTAGTACCATCAAACAGAGCCGACGTATATCATAAAAATGGACACTGTATCAAAATTCAGCTCAACGTTTCATTTTCTTACAAAATTCCTAAATCATAATCACATTTTTTATACAAATTGCACAATTTTTATTTTTTAATATTTGCTCCACACAAAAAAAAGAGTCTTACAGACGGCTTTCCGACTGTAAAACTCATTCTCCATGATACTAATTTTCTTTATAACTTTCCCGGTATTGCTTAGGCGTCATACCCGTTGCCTTTTTGAAGGTCTGTCCGAAATGGCTCTGGGAAACAAAACCCAGGGAATATGCTATGGTATCCAGGGAATTTTCCGTACAGATGAGCTGTTCTTTGGCAAATTTTATCTTTTCTCCTGCTATATATTCCGTCAGCTTCACGCCTTCTTCTTTTAAGAATAAATGCGAGAGATAACCCGGCGTGATTTCAAGCTCCTCTGCCAGTTCCCGGACCGCCAGCTTAGAATGCAGTCTCTGCAAAATCAGCGCCTTACACCGGGTAATCAAAGGGTTCTGCTTTAACCCGAAAGAAAGATTCCTGACAGCCTTGCAGTATTCTATCTCCGCCTGGCGTCCGAAAGCCCGCACCTTGGCAACGTCCTTTAATTCCTCCACATGCTGGATAAATGCGTCCGACATGGAAAATGCAATTTCAGGCAGAAGGCCTCCTGAAATAGCAGAACGGGAAGCCAGCGTAATCAGAACAATTGCCAGATTTTTTTCATGACGCAGCGGATCGTGGGAAAGGGTTCCTATCTCTCCCACATAAATCTCCTGAAAGCTTTTCTTAAGCGCCTCCAGATCTCCTTTTTTAATTGCCTCCTGCTCTCTCGCTTCCTGTCCGTAAGGATTATGTACGACCGAATTTTCCTGCAAATGGTCGAAAACCTCATGCACCTTTCCCTTCATGGCATGAACCAGCTTCTCATCACAAAAGCATTTCTGTAAAAGCTCATCCCTTGTGACTGTCTGACCGGTCAGAGATTCAAACAGCATCATTACCATTTCGCAAAAGGTGTTAAGCGTTGTATAGCTGACCCGATAGGGCTTTAAGGAGTCCATTTTGTGAGCCTTTACCAGATAAGCCGCCGCTTCCTTTTCCACATGCTTCAAACAGCAGGGGCCCAATAAATAAGTTTCCCTATTATTGCTGACGATCCCATAAATGATCTGTTCCGCCTCCAGGTACAAAACCGGATACTCCGCTTTTCTTTTATCCAGCAGCAATTGGCGCAGGTCTTCATCCCGTTCAATGACATCCTGCTGCTCTCCATGATCCACATAAACGTTGATCTGCGCCCCTGCGGCGTCATAAACATGAATCGGCGCATGGACCAAGTGGATAATATGACTGCACAGCTGTTCTATGTTTATCATAAGAATCCCCCATAAATATTACTGTATTTACACAAATTGCAAGCGAAAGAAGCATACATGCCTGCACATTTGACCGCTATATTTTGTATATTTATTAAAACATTCTTGGGGACCGATGTCAATTTATGCCTTTTGTAAGTAAAAATTATTTTTACTGTTTTATCTATTTTTTCATATGACAAACCGGCGGAAAATGTACTTACATTCCCGCCGGCTTTGTTTTTATCTTTGACACTCAATCCTTGACAATATACTTATCAATGGAATCCAGCTCTTCCTTTGTGGGATCCGAGAGCTCCAGCAACATTTTTTTGGATAGATCCAAACTGAATATGCCCATAATGGACTTTGCATCAACAACATATTTCCCTGATTGTAGTTGGGCATCTCCATTAAAATGAGCCACAACGGAAACGAACTCCTTTACCGCTTCAATGCTTCCCAAATAAACCCATACCTGCATCTGTTTCATTCCTTTCCTGATTCAACCGTATAAATTTCCGGTTTCTCTTTACTATCAGTCCAAAGCTCTTTTTTCAACCCATAGACCGCATTGCTGATGACATATTCGCCATCGTTTACAAATACTTCCACCAGATTGTCATCCACATAAATGTCCACATGATATCCGTCTTTCAACTCAGGCGTCGCACACTGTGTCCTGTAATCTCCACATTCCGCAAAAACCTCGCTTCTGTCCGTATGGATACAGCCGTCTTTCCTGGAAATCTTATAGCCTCCCACATCAATCGTTTCCTGTTCATGAAGGTCCATGCTGATACGGTATCCGCTTTCATGGGCTTCTCTTACTGCACTTATCCTTTGACTGTAGGCTTTTTTTACCTCAGGATGGGGACGGAAATAAATATGTCCCTTACATACCTCCACTACCCGGGGCAGGCTGTACATTCCAATCCATTTTCCTTCTACCGGCTTTGGCATCCTAAGCCATGCCACAACGACTCTGTTGCCGTCCTTATCCACTGTGCTCTGGGGCGCATACAGATCCTGACCATAATCCAGATACTGATAGTCATCGGGTACGGTCATCTTGCAGCTTTCCTCTTCAAAGTCCACAAGAGTACAGATTGCCTGATTCTCATAGGCGCCCTTTTCTTTCAATATTCCCATGGGAGAAAAAATAAGCACTTTTTCGTTATCTACTTCAAAATAATCCGGGCATTCCCACATCCAGCCAAAGCCCTCTTCTTTGGTCACACTGTTTTTATATTCCCAGTCCGTAAGATTTTCGCTCCGGTAAATCAGCAGCTGCCCCTTCCGCTCTTTTGTCAGACTTCCCAAGACCATATACCAGGCGTCTTTCCCTCTCCATACTTTAGGATCCCTTGTATGGGTCTTATCTCCGATTTCCGAATTCTCAAGAGGAGGAATAATCACTTTTTTTTCTTTCGCGTTATCAAAATGAAACCCATCCTCCGAGCTGATCATAAGCTGTGCCGATTCAAATTGATCATTTAAACAGACATGAATATCCTCGGGATTGGTTTCGTGAAAATGAACTCCCGTATAAAACAGATGCATACGTCCGTCCGCCTCCACGGCGCTTCCTGAAAAGCATCCGTTCTGGTCTGCATATTTGCTGGGAAAAAGGGCAATGCCCTTATGCTCCCATGTCAGTAAGTCATCGCTGACTGCATGCCCCCAGTGCATTGTTCCCCACCGGGGTTCGTAAGGGAAATACTGATAAAACAAATGATATTTTCCTTTGTAGTAAATAAATCCATTGGGATCATTGATCCAGTTATTCGGCGCTTTTAAATGTAATTTCTGCTTCATCCTGATTTTTAACTCCATTTCTGTTAATTCCTAAGAACTGCAAAGTGCCACAGAACTGCTCTCATATCCACTCTTAAAAAGGGTTCAGCCTCCCCCTATTCCTGCAGTCTTAAAAATTTATTTTTCTAAAATATTTTCTTCTGTCTCTTTATCAAAGAAATGCATCTTTGTGGGAGAAAATACAAATTCCAGTTTATCTCCCATCTGGCTGAGTTCATACTTGGAAACTCTTGCTACAGTCAGACTTCCTCCGTATGTAAAATACAGATTGTTTTCATTTCCCATAACCTCTGTATTTTCCACAATAGCCTGCTGAACATTAGCCTTGTATAACTCACGGTTCTGCTCATCCACCTTGATATCCTCGCCGCGGATTCCCATAATCAGCTCTCCCTGATGGTCAGAAAGCCTTTCGGCAACAACATCGGGCAAGGTAATCTTTTTGCCATCCTCAAAGGTCATCTCTTCCCCTTTTACGGTTACGTTATAAAAATTCATCTGAGGAGAACCGATAAACCCTGCCACAAACTTGTTGATGGGATGCTCATATAAATCCATGGGCTTTCCTACCTGCTGCATCACGCCATCCTTCATAATAACGATTCGATCCGCCATAGTCATGGCTTCTACCTGGTCATGGGTTACATAGATGGTTGTGGTGCCAAGCTGTCTGTGAAGCTTGCTGATTTCGTTTCTCATGCTGACACGAAGCTTTGCGTCCAAATTGGATAAAGGCTCATCCATAAGGAATACCTTCTGGTTCTTTACAATGGCACGGCCTAACGCAACTCTCTGCCTCTGTCCGCCGGAAAGATTTTTGGGCTTTCTGTAACGATATTCCTCTAAACCCAAAATGTCAACTGCCCAATCCACTTTTTTCTTAATTTCCTCTGCGGGAACCTTCATGTTCTTCAATCCGTATCCGATATTTTTTTCAACGGTCATATGGGGATACAGGGCGTAGTTCTGGAATACCATGGCGATTCCCCTGTCCTTGGGAGCCGTTTCATTTACCCTTTTCCCATCAATATACAAGTCCCCGCCCGTAATTTCTTCAAAACCGGCTATCATACGGAGAGTTGTTGATTTGCCGCAGCCGGAAGGGCCGACAAATGCGATAAATTCTTTTTCTTCAATATTGAGGGTAAAATCGGTTACGGAATTTCTTTCGGCATTTTCATATTTTTTATTAATCTTTTTCAATTCTATAAAGCTCATAATCTCATCCTTCCTTTGAACCTGTTGAGGTAACACCTTCTACAATCTGTTTTGAGAACAACGAATAAATGATAATAACAGGAATGGTAATCAATGTAATGACCGCCAGGGTCTGCCCCATTGTGGTATTATCGTTGGAGGTAATGGAGTTTAAACCAATCTGCGCCGTCAAAAGATCGCTGGAGGTAAATACCAGTGAGGGCCAGAGGTAATCATTCCATACATTCAAAAATGTAAATACGCTGACGGTTGCCACAACCGTTTTTGACATGGGCAGTACCATGGTAAAAAAGTATTTCAGGGGGCCGCAGAAGTCAAGCTGCGCCGCTTCATAAACATCATCCGGCAGACTGATGAATACCTGCCTGAAAAGGAAAATGTTGAAAGGATTCACGATCATGGGCAGAATGTAGCCGATCACGGTATTTAAAAGCCCCACCTTGGCAATCATCAGAAAATGAATGGTCAAAATCGTTTCCATCGGCACAATCTGTAACAGCAGGATGATCAGCACCCATCTTTCCCGGAAAGGAAACTTAATCTTAGCCAGGGCATATCCTGCAAGCCCGTTTACAATGATTCCTAAAACGATTAGGATAGCTGCATAAAACAGGGTATTTACCATGTATTTCAAAAATTTAGTATCCGTCAGGATGGTAATATAGTTGTCAAAGAAGTTTCCGCTTAGGGCAGGAGGTATAAATGCCTTTATGGTATTCATATCCGCTGTAATAGCCGCATCCCCTTTAAAGGAATTGGCAAGCATCCAGATTACCGGAAACAGGAAAAACAAGGATGCTATTAAAAGGATGATAACTAAAATCCAGTTAGCCGTTTTTTGCTTTTTTGTTAACATGTTTATCCTCCTTGTCTCTCGTTAAGATTGATTGGATCACGGTCAGAATCATAACAAAGATTGCAAATACTATCGCCATGGTAGATGCAATACCGATCTCCCAGTTTACGGTACCTGTTTCATAAATATTGTAGACCATGGTATAGGTGGAATGGGATGGTCCGCCGCCCGTCATAACCATTGGCTGTACAATCATACGGAACGCTCCGATTGTTACTGTAATGAATACAAATACACAAAGGGGCTTTAATTCGGGAAGGGTAATATCCTTAAATTTCTGCCAGGAGCTTGCATGATCCATCTCCGCCGCTTCATAGAGCGCCGGGTTAATGGCCTGAAGTCCTCCCAAAAAGATGATCATCTGATAGCCTACTCCCTGCCACACACTCATAAGAGCGATGGACGGCAGCGCCTGGCTTGCGCTGTGGATAAAGGGCTGTGCATTGATTCCCAGATTCCCTAAAATTGTATTCAAAATACCTTCCGGGCTGTAAATCTGCATCCAGAGAGTTGATACGACCGCCAGCGACATAACCACCGGAACAAAGAATGCCACTTTAAAATATTTCTTGCAGTGGGTAACCTTATTAATTAAAAGAGCCAGCCCCAGTGCACCCAGTCCCTGACACGGCAAAATGATCAAAACGAATTTTACCGTATTAAAGAAGGACTGTAAGAACAATTCATCTTTAAACAATTTTCCGTAGTTTTCAAATCCTACGAAGTGTGTAAGGTTCGGACTTAAGGCAAAATAATCGGTAAAGCTGAACACCAGCGTCAGAATCATGGGAATGAATAAAAATATGGTAAGCAGCACCAGCGCCGGTCCGAAAAACGCCATTCCCATGATTGTATTTGATTTTTTCTTCTTCATCATTCTCTCACATAACGTTCTAATTTCGCGTTAATCCTTTCTACAGATTTATCCAATGCACTTTTTGTTTCCATTCCCCCAAGGGCGATATCTTCCAAGGCCTGCTGGAAGGATGTGCTTACCTGCGGATAAACAGGCGTTTTCGGTCTGGGATGACCGTAAGTACTCAATTGGTTGTATAATGCGTTATAGTTTTCATCGGTCCGGAAAATTTCTATCTGCTCAAATGCCCCATAAGTAGAAGGCAGGTTCTTGGTAAGATTCCAGATATATACGCCGCTTTCCACACCGCTCATCCATTTGACCAGCTCTGTTGCGCCTTCCAGATGTTCGGTATTGGCAGACGCCGCATAAGCCCATGAGCCTGTAGGGGTATATCTTCCTCCGTCCCAGTTGTCGCTGACAACATAAGGCGCTACGCCTAAGTTGATATCGGGATAGCTGGTATAAATGGTATTTACTTCCCATGCTCCGTCAAATTTAAATGCCGCCCTTCCGCTTTCAAACAAAAACTCGATGGGTGTAGCAGACATATAGCCGTTATCTACAATGGTCTTGAAATATTCCATTGTCTCTGCATTGGCGTCGGAGTTAAAATATCCGTCTACGGTAAGTCCGTCGTCGCTTACTAAGTCGCCGCCGTTAGACCAGATAAAGGGGGCGTAATAGTAAATGCTGGCTTCTCCTACCGGGAAGGTCATATCCAATGCATAGCCGTTTTTTTCTGCCATGATGGGTTTTAACTGCTCCAGTATTTCCAGAAATTCCGACCAAGTCCAAGGGTGGTCCGCATCGGGTACTTCAATTCCCGCTTCTTCTAAGATGTCCTTGTTGTAGTACATCCCCACACTGGATTCCAGAACGCCTAAAGCATACAGTTTTCCGTCATAGGTTCCCTGTTCGATAATGGATTCCAGATAAACCGCCTTTTCTTCTTCCGGAATTTCAGCTAAAGGCTGGATAATCCCGTTTGCCGCATAGGCGGATACATTGGGTCCGTCTACTGTCAAAACATCCGGCAGTCCTCCCGACATGACCGAAGCATTTACCTTGTCGGAATAACCGCCGCCGCTGTCATTTCTCGGGATAAATTCAATGTCGGCAAAATAAACTCCGTCATACGCCTCATTGAATCCTTCTACCGACTTCTTGTAGGCTTCCCCTTCCGGCGTGTCCTCAATGGTATGTACCCATAAAGAAAGATAGGTTTCTCCTTCGTCATAGCCCTCCACATCTCCGGGCGAGACCTTTTTTCCCTGGCAGCCTGTCAGAAAGCCCATGACAAGCAGCAAAATGAGGGATTCCAAAATTATCTTTTTCATTTCTTCCTCTTTTCCTCCTTTATCTTTTCTTTTTTATAACCTAATAATCCCGCTTCTTTGTAACCGGTAAAGTAACCGGTTACTTTATGATATTTAGTAGCATCTAAAATATGCACCGTCAACGGTATTTTTTATTTTCATTACTTTTTTACGAATACCGTACGATTCATTTGTGAAATCTGTACAAAACCGGTTACTTAACCAGTTACTTGTTGTTTTCATTTTTATTTTTTGTTATACTGTTAAGAAGAATTGGTACATCCTTTAAGGTTATTAAAAACCGGTTTTTCATAACACATTTTTCATGATACATTCTCTTGACTAACGGTATACTTTAAACTGTGAGTGACAGGTATTATTTAATGAGGAAATAGAAATGGCAAAAAAAAGCGTAACCTTTAATGATATTGCAAGATATACAAATTTTTCAAAAACCACGATTTCCCGATATTTCAACAATCCGGATTCCCTGACTTTGGAAAACCAGCAAAAAATAGCGGACGCCCTTGTTGCCCTGAATTACCAGGAAAACAAAGTTGCCCGTATTCTGGCAAACGGTAAAACCGAATTTGTGGGCATCATCATTCCGAATTTGTATCATCACTATTATTCCCAGATGCTAACTGAAATTTTATCTTCCTACGAAGCCTTCGGTTATAAATTTCTTGTATTTGTGGGAAATGATAATGAAGATGTGGAAAGGCAATATATCCAGGAACTGCTTGCTTATAAAATTGAAGGCATGATCATTTTGAGCGATACCATTTCTTCCAAGGAGCTGGCGTCTTATAATCTTCCCATTGTTACCATTGAACGGGAAGATAAATATACCTGCAGCGTAAATTCCGACAACTATATGGGCGGTATCCAAGCCACAAGCCTGCTGTGTAAAAGCGGTTGTGATATTCTTCTGCATATTAATTCCGATATTTCTCCCAATGTTCCTGCTTACGGACGAATTCAAGGGTTTCTTGATGTCTGCAAGGAACATCGGATAGCGCATGAGCTGATCTTGAAGAATCTGGGAAGTACCTATGAAGAGCATGTCCTTCATCTTTCAGAAATTTTAGAATCCTTGGAAAAAAAATATGCCGGAAGAAAAAAAGGCATCTTTATTTCCAACGACACTGCTGCCAATGTCATGCTGAATCTTTTAATTAAAAAATATGGGACTCTGCCGGACGACTACCGACTGATTGGATATGACGGCTCCCCTGTCTCAAAATCTGCCATTATTCCCATCAGTACCGTAGGACAGCAGATTGAAAAAATAGCATATGAAACCATGGAGCTTTTAGTAATGCAGATGGATGAGCGCAAAAAGAGAAAACCCGTTTTGCTGGATGCGCCTATTCATAAGGTGGTTACTCCCGTTCTGCTTCGGCGGGAAACCACGTCTTAAGGGGTCTTGGCAGATAAATGGCTTATATGCTGTTGGCACTGTAGACTGATCCTCATACAACTGAATCTGATTTCCAAATCTTCCACACCTTAAAAACCCCTGCTTTTAAATTATTCTGCGGATTTTAAAAGCATTGATTACTCCTCATCTTATTCAGGAAACCAGACATATTTTTTCTCCTTTACCATTCGGTCTCTATTGCATTCCAAACTTTTCCCGCATGGCAATGAGCCTTTCAATCTGCTCATCCGTCAAAATATTCCGCTTGCCGATTATCTTTTCCGTAAGCATCAGAAGATTGGCGTAATATTCCATGGATTCCAGACGGTAATATGCTCTGTAAGCATCCCCTGCCCAGGTAACCGCGCCGTGGTTTGCAAGCAGTAACCCACTGTGGGTACGGCAATAAGGTGCAATGACCTCCGGCACTTCCTCGGAACCCAGCTCCGCATAAGGCGCCACCGGCACATTTCCAAGGGTAATGACTGCTTCCGCCAGTATAGGAGTATCCAAAGGAATCCCCGCAATGGCAAAGCAGGTACAGATGGGCGGATGGGCATGGCAAACGGATTTGATCTTTGGATTTTCTTTATAAGCCCGCAAATGCATTTTAAGCTCTGAAGAAGGCTTATAAGTTCCCTCAAGTATATTGCCGTCCAAGTCCACCTTAACCAGCATTTTCTTTTTCATAAAGCCCTTGGAAACCCCCGTAGGCGTTGCCCAGACCTCGTTATCCCCCGTTTTTATGGAAATATTGCCGTCATTGGCCGCTACGAAATTTTTCACATACATTCTTTGTCCGATATCGATAATCGCTTTTTTGGCGTCCTTCTCTGACATATAGACAGTCTGCTTTATATCTTTCTGGTTTTCTTCATTTTTTATCAGCTTCTTTTTGGCTTTTTCGCCTCTCTTCACTCTTTTCTCCCCCTCTTTCTTCCCTCTTCCTTTTTCCTTCTGATTTCTTCTAAGGAATCCTTAAAAGGCGCTCTGGCTATACCGTACTCCGTAACAATGGCCGTGATCAGTTCATTGTCCGTTACGTCAAAGGCGGGATTAAATACTTTGATGCCTTTTGGCGCCATGGGCTCCTTATACCACATTTTTGTTACCTCTTCCGCCGGACGTTCTTCTATTTTAATTTCATCCCCTGTGGGAGTATCATAATCAATGGTGGACGTAGGGGCGCACACGTAGAAGGGCACGCCATATCTCTTTGCCACCGCAGCAACTACCGAAGTTCCGATCTTATTGGCGGCGTCTCCGTTTGCCGCCACCCTGTCGCAGCCTACAAACACAGCGTTTACCCAGCCGTTTTTCATGACCATGGCGGACATATTGTCACAGATCAGAGTCACATCCACCCCTGACGCATGAAGCTCATAAGCCGTCAGCCTGGCCCCTTGTAAAAGAGGTCTTGTTTCATCTGCAAAAACACGGAAATGATAGCCCCGTTCCTGCCCCAGATAAATAGGCGCCGTAGCGGTGCCGTATTTACTGGTGGCAAGCTGTCCTGCGTTACAATGGGTTAAAATGCCATCCCCCGGCTTTACCAGACTTAAACCAAACTCTCCTATGGCTTTGCACATCTGAATATCTTCCTCTTTGATAGAGACGGCTTCCCTGTGAAGAATTTCAACTACTTCCTCCACCGGCTTTTTTTCTTCCCTTCCGGCCTTTAAGCACACGGCTTCCATTCTATTTAATGCCCATGAGAGATTGACTGCGGTAGGGCGGGAAGAATTCAGATAATCTTTTTGTTCCTTAAACTTTCGGTAAAAGATTTCAAAATCTGTTTGTTTGTCCGCTCTCTTTATGGAATCCTCTTTTGATATTCTTTTGGCCAGCACATAAATGCCGAAGGCCGCCGCCACGCCGATGGCCGGCGCTCCGCGGACTTTTAGCAGATAAATAGCATCCCATATTTCCCGGGCGGTATAAAGCTTTATGATCTCAACAGTTCCCGGCAGCTTTGTCTGGTCGATGATGACGACACTTAAGTCCTTATTATCCAAATCCACGGTTTCATATTCTATGATGCTTTTCCCCATCTATATTTTATCCTCGCTTCCTTCTTCCGGTATTTTCCACAGATCTTTATTGCCTGCAGCGTTTTTATTTCAGTCTATGGCTTTTCTTCTTTCTTTGCAAGCCAATATTGAAAAAACCACAAAAATTGTCTATAATGTAATTCAGTATAGCTACAAACGGAAGGAGTTTATTATGAGGTTAATTACACGTTCAGATTTTGACGGGCTTGCATGCGGCGCATTGTTAAAAGAAGCAGGCATTATTGACAGCTGGAAGTTTGCTCATCCCAAGGATTTACAGGATGGACTTGTAGAGGTAACTGAAAACGACTGTCTTGCCAATGTCCCCTTTGTAGAAGGCTGCGGACTTTGGTTTGACCACCATTCCAGCGAACACGAAAGATTACAGTTAGAAGGCAGATATAAAGGAGAAAGCCGTATCACTCCTTCCTGTGCCAGAATCATTTATGAATATTACGGCGGTAAGGAAAAGTTTCCCCAGTTTGACGATATGATGGAAGCGGTTGACAAAGTAGATTCCGGCAATCTGACCATTGATGAAGTGCAAAATCCCAAAGGATGGATTTTGATCGGATTTTTAATGGATCCCCGTACAGGTCTGGGACGTTTCCGCAATTTTACCATTTCCAACTATCAGTTAATGGAAAACTTAATCGACGCCTGCCGCACTATGACAACGGAGGAAATCCTCAATTTATCCGACATTAAAGAGCGTATTCTGGTTTATAATGAACAGACTGAGAAATTTAAGGAAATGGTTAAAGCCCATACTGAAATAAAGGGCAATGTCATCATTTCCGATTTAAGAGGCGTAGACCCCATTTATACCGGAAACCGCTTTATGATTTACAGCATGTATCCCGACCAGAACATATCCGCATGGATTGTTAACGGCAAAGGCGGCGCGGGCTGCTCCGCTGCCGTAGGCTACAGCATACTCAACCGCACCAGCGATGTAGACGTAGGAAGCCTTATGTTAAAATACGGCGGCGGCGGACATAGAAAGGTCGGCACCTGTCAGTTTACGGATGAGACAATGGCAGAAGAACTTCCCAAAATGCTGGATGAACTCTGTTCCTTATCCAATGATTGATTTGATAACGTTCAGGCTTTTACATAAACCGATTGTTTATTCTTTATAAATTAGTCACAAAAATCAGGTGGGGACCTTTTGGATTCCCACCTGTTTTTATATCCGCTTTAGATCCTGTGCTTATCTCCCCACTCGCACATTCCGTCCAATATGGGAATCAGCGATTTTCCTCTCTCGGTCAGGCTATATTCCACCTTTGGCGGAATCTGCGGATATTCCTCCCTGTGGACAAGCTGATCTGCTTCCAGCTCCTTCAATGTGGCGCTTAAGGTCTTATAGGAAATTTCTCCGATATATTTTTTCATTTCGTTAAAGCGCACAACTCCAAACTCCATAAGTGTATAAAGAATCGTCATTTTGTATTTCCCGTTTATCAGCGATAAAGTATAACTGAAGCCTGTTGTCCCCAGACATTCTGTGGCTATGCATCGTTTATCCATTTTTTCCTCCATAAATCAGGCAGACATGATATAGGACTGACTGTATTTCCCTCACATATCCCTTTGCCCCGCAAATCAAGATTGAAAGATTATTTGGCCTATACTTTCTTTTAGGTAAGTATTGCACTTCTTTGTTAGTATCGCACTTTAATGTGCGTACTTGATTATATTCTTATTTACGCTATGATTATAGTATTAAGTATACGGAAAGTCAATCCCGGAAAATAAGGAGGAGAAATTTTATGAGTAAAAAAATTGTAGTAATCACAGGAAGTCCCAGAAGAAACGGAAACAGCTTTGCCATGACAGATGCATTTATGAAAGCGGCAGAAGCAAAAGGACACACCATTACACGGTTTGACGCCGCACTGAAGCAGATCGGCGGATGCAGGGCTTGCGAAACCTGCTTTTCCACAGGAAAGGCCTGTACCTTTGACGATGATTTCAATACTATTGCACCGGCTATTTTAGAGGCGGATGTTATTGTATTTACCATGCCTGTTTACTGGTACTCTATCCCGGCACAGATTAAAGGAGTGATTGACCGCATCTTTTCTTTGGTTGTAGGCGGTAAGGATATTGCGGGCAAGGAATGTATGCTGATTACCTGTTGTGAAGAAGAGGATATGTCTGTTATGGACGGTGTGCGCGTTCCCATTGAGCGTATGGCTGCCTTAAACAAATGGAAAATGGCAGGAGAGGTTCTCATACCCGGCGTATTAAATGCAGGGGATATCGATAAAACCGATGGCTGTAAAAAAGCTGCCGCTTTGGCAGAGACTATCTAGGAGGTAAAAATATGAGCAAAAAAATCGTTATTCTTAACGGAAGTCCCCGTAAAGCAGGAAATACCGCCGCATTAACGGCTTCCTTTACAAAAGGGGCGGAAGCTTCCGGAAATCAGGTTACGGAATTCTTTCTCGGAGAAATGAATTTAAACGGCTGCAAGGGATGCTTTGGCGGAGGAAAAAACTGCGACAGCCCCTGCGTACAGAAAGATGACATGGATAAAATTTATCCGGTCTACAAGGAGGCTGATATTGTAGTCCTGGCTTCCCCTCTCTATTATTGGACGATCAGCGGGCAGTTAAAAACGGCATTCGACCGACTGTTTGCCGTAGCGGAATGCGATGCAAATTACCGCAATCCTCAAAAGGAAACTGTATTGATCATGGCGGCAGAGGGACATGGCTTTGAAGAAAGCGAATACTGGTACGACCGTCTTGAAAAACACCTTGGCTGGAAGAGCCTTGGCAAAGTGCTTTGCGGCGGCGTCATGAAAATCGGAGATATAAAAGATAACAAAAAATTAGAAGACGCTTATGCACTTGGCGCATCCGTTCATTAGATGAGAACTTACATGTAAAAAATTATGAATTAAGCTGTCGCTTTATCCGATGCAAAATTAATATCGGATAGAACGGCAGCTTATATTGTTATCTGTCCGCTACCACTCTATAACAGCTGCACTCCATGTCAGTCCCGCTCCAAATCCTGCCATAACAAGCTTATCGCCTCTTTGCAGCATTCCCTTCTTATTGACCTCATCCAATAGAATCGGCACGCTTGCCGCCGATATGTTTCCACAATGCTCAAGGGTTGTAGGAAACCTGTTGATGTCCGCCTTCAACCGCTTTGCCACAGACTGGATAATGCGGATATTTGCCTGATGCAGCAGAAAATACTTAATATCGGAAACCTCCAGCCCCGCCTCCTCTAATACCGCCTGAATACTGGCAGGCACTGTGCTTACCGCAAATTTGTAAACCTCCTGCCCGTCCATGAAAACATGATCCGGTTCCACAGAATTTTTTATAAGAGGGTTATTATTCAATCTGTTTTTACAGGCTAAAACCATGCCCTTGGTGCCGTCCGATCCCTGGACAAATCCCAGCAGCCCCTTTTCATCGGCCGTCACAACCGCCGCTCCCGCACCGTCTCCAAATAAGACGCAGGTACTCCTGTCATTCCAGTCCATCAGCCTGCTCAGGATTTCCGCCCCGATGACCAACGCATTTTGATAAATGCCGCTTTGGATAAAAGCATAAGCGGTATTCATGGCAAACATAAATCCCGAGCATGCAGCATTCACATCAAAAGCCACCGCTTTATCGGCCCCGATCATAGCCTGCACCTCACAGGCTGTAGAAGGCGTTACATAATCTCCGGACAAAGTGCCCACAATAATCAAATCCAGTTCTTCAGCCTTCAGGCCTGCTTCCTTTAAAGCCTGCTTTGCGGCTTTTGCAGACATCTGCGCCGTTGTCTCCTCTTTTACCAGATGGCGTTTCCTGATTCCCGTCCTGCTGGCTATCCATTCATCTGACGTATCCATGATTTTTGCCAGATCATCATTGGTTACAATATTTTCAGGAAGATAACTTCCTGTTCCCATAATTCTGATTGTCATAGTCAGTAATTTCCTTCCCGGAGAAAACAGCAGATTTTGAATGCTCCTGCTCTTTCCGCTTTACCTTTGTTCTATCATATAAACTCTTGCAGAATATCCTTCACATGTTCCAGCTTTGTGGCCCGATATGCATTGGCTCCGCAAAACAGCAGGGCTTCATCCACATTTCCCGCCACCGCATTCAGCAATCCTTCCGTGATGCAATAGGGCGTTTCTACCGGATTGCAGGAAGCGATACACAGATGACATTTTCCATGAGGAATTTTCCCTTCCCCGGCTTTTTTCATGAAGGGATTCCAAATGGCCCGCCCCGGCATTCCCACAGGGCTTTTTACAATAACGATATCTTCTTTTGCAGCGTTGATATATGCCTGCTTATATGCATCCGACGCATCACATTCATAGGTAGTGACAAAGCGGGTTGCCATCTGCACCCCTGCAGCTCCAAGCTCTAAAACGTGGAGCATATCCCCTCTGTCATAAATCCCGCCCGCCACGATTACGGGAATTTCCCTTTTCGCCTTCTCCTCATAGCCTTTTACAAACTGAATAATATCCTTTATTACCTTATCATAATCCAGTCCTTCCACATCCTCAAGCTGTTCCGGTGAAAATCCCAGATGTCCTCCGGCAAGGGGCCCTTCAATAACGATTCCGTCCGGATAATATCCGTACTTCTTTTCCCAATATCTGCAAATAACCTGGACGGATTTCAGGCTGGAAACAATGGGAAGAAGCTTTGTCCCGCTTCCTTTCGCCATGCGGGGCAGGTCCACAGGCAGTCCCGCACCGGAAATGATCAAATCGGCGCCTGCCCGTATTGCTGCTTCCACATATTTTTCGTAATCCCGGGTGGCAACCATGATATTAGCTCCTATCATGCCCTTACCTCCGGCTATCTCTTTTGCTCTTGCAATTTCTGTCCCGATAGCCCTTAAATTGGCTTCAACGGGATTTGCATCCCAATCAGGCTCCCGGTATCCTATCTGTGCCGTAGAAATGATTCCTACACCTTTACAGGAGGCTACCGCTCCTGCTAAGCCGGACAAACTGATTCCTACACCCATACCTCCCTGTACCACGGGAATTTCCGCAATGAGATTCCCGATTTTCAGCGGCTTCATTTTCATATGCTCTCCTAATCTTCTTTAGCCCCTATGGCAAAGGTCAGCTCTGCCTTAGCAACTACCTTGCCGTCCACGTAAGCCTTAGCGCTTCCCACGCCTATGGGTCCCTTCATTTTAATGATTTCCGTCTCCATTTTCAGCACATCTCCCGGCAAGACCTTTCCTTTAAAGCGCGCTTCTTTGATACCGCCAAAAAAAGCAATTTTCCCTTTATTCTCCGGCATACTCAAAATTGCTACTGCTCCTACCTGTGCCAGCGCTTCTATGATCAGAACCCCGGGCATAACGGGCTCTCCCGGAAAATGTCCCGCAAAATACGGTTCGTTATAGGTAACGCACTTCTTTCCCACGGCTCTTACGCCCGGCTCTAACTCCTCAATGGTATCCACCAGCATAAAGGGCTGCCTGTGAGGCAGAATATCCAAAATTTCCTTTGTTGTTAAAACTGACATACAATTCCTCTTTTCTACTTTGTCTCATACATTTTATTTCCCATTATATCACAGACATAAACACCCATGATCATTGTTCATCCCGCTAACTTTCATGATATTTTATCTGCAGTGCACATTCAAAAAAACTGCGGTTTTCCTCATTCACTGGCTTCCTCTCTTGCTCTGCACTCTGTCAAATTTGACCGCAAGCAGGCGTTTTTACATTTTGTTTCGCGATATTACTCACACGTATACTTCTTCACAATAATCGTCGCATTATGTCCGCCAAAACCTAAGGAATTGGAAAGAGCGTAGGTAAAGTCTCCCTTTACAGGTTCCATGCAGTAATCCAGATCGCATTCTTCGTCCGGCTCCTTTAAGCCTGCCGTCTGATGGAGATACCCCTCCTGTAATTCTTTTACACAGGTAATAAACTCAATAGCGCCTGCCGCTCCCAGCAAATGCCCAATCATGGACTTTGTGGAATTGATTTTCATTTCCTTTGCGTGCTCTTTAAAAGCCAGCTTGATCGCCCTTGTTTCAAACAAATCGTTGTGGTGAGTGCTGGTGCCGTGGGCATTGATATAAAGAATATCCTCCGGCTCAATTCCCGCATCCTTTACAGCATTTAACATAGCCCGTGCCGCACCGGAACCATCCTCCACAGGGGAAGTGATATGATAAGCATCCGATGTGCAGCCGTATCCCACTACTTCCCCGTAAATACGGGCTCCGCGTTTTTTAGCATGCTCCAGTTCTTCCAATACGACTACTGCCGCCCCTTCTCCTATCACAAAGCCGCTTCTGTCTTTGTCAAAAGGCATACAGCATCTTTCCGGATCATCGGAACCGGTCAAAGCCGTCAACGCGCCAAAGCCGCCTACGCCTACCGGCGTAATACAGCTTTCAGAACCTCCCGCCAGCATAATATCCGCATCTCCGTATTGAATCGTACGGTAAGCCTCTCCCACGGAATTCGTTCCTGTAGCGCAGGCTGTTACACAGTTAATGCTTTTTCCTTTCAAACCAAACTGGATAGAAACGTTTCCTGCCGCCATATTGCTGATCATCATTGGCACCATCAGGGGATTACAACGTCCCGGTCCCTTTGTCAGAATCTTTTCATACTCTCTCTCAACAGTCTGCAGGGAACCAATGCCTGAACCAATGGAAACGCCTGCCATATAGGGGTCTTCCTTTTCCATATCCAGTCCCGCATCATTGATGGCTTCCTTTGCTGCCGCCACTGCATACTGGCAAAAAAGCTCCATCCTTTTTGCTGCCTTGAAATCCATATAGTTTTTTCCTTCAAAGCCCTTGACCTCGGCCGCCACATGGCACTTATATTCCGACGCATCAAATTTGCTGATTGTGCCAAATCCTGTTTTTCCTTCCTTTACGGATGCCCAGAATTCATCCACACTTAAGCCTATGGGAGTAATGGCTCCCATTCCGGTTACTACAACTCTTCTACTCATGACTTTCCCGCCTCTCTTTTCGTTTAATCCGTTTCTACTGACTGCGATACAATCTATTCATTCCTTTATTTGCGCTTCTCTTTTCGGCTACATTGCCATTCCGCCGTCTACGGAAATAACCTGCCCGGTTATATAAGACGCCTTAGAGCTTGCCAGAAAAGCAACCGTCTCCGCAATATCCTTAGGCGTTCCCACTCTCTTTAAAGGAATCTGCTCCAAAGTGGCCTCTTTGGCGGCATCGGTCATGGCGTCAGTCATATCGGTGGCAATAAATCCCGGTGCAACTGCATTTACAGTAATATTTCTGCCGGCTAACTCCCTTGCCATACTCTTGGTCAGACCGATTACGCCTGCCTTAGACGCCGCATAATTAGCCTGTCCCGCATTTCCCAAAATTCCCGTTACGGAAGCCATATTGATAATGCTGCCGGACCTCTGTTTTAAAAAGGGACGGTACATATGCTTAATGGTATTATAAGTTCCCTTCAGATTCGTATCTATAACTGCGGCAAAATCCTCGGGAGTCATCCTCATTAACAGATTATCCTTTGTAATCCCCGCATTATTTACCAGAATGTCAATTTTTCCAAATTCCTCAAGGGCCTTTGCAATCATCTCTCCACAGGCGTCAAAATCCGCTACGGAGCACTGTGCCGCCTCCGCCTTTCTGCCCATTTCCCTGATCAGCTTTACAACTTCATCCGCCTTTTCTTTAGAACCGTTATAATTTACAATGACATCCGCTCCATAGGACGCCAGCGTAAATGCAATCTCCCTGCCGATTCCCCGGCTTGCCCCTGTTACCAATGCTGTTTTTCCTTCTAACATAACCTTCTCCTTTTTCTCTGACACAATTTTATGATAAAGCTTCTACAGCCTTTTCCAAATCCGCTAATTTCTCAACATTATAAACCTTTACATCCTTATCAATCTTCCTCATGAAGCCGCTTAAGGTTTTACCCGGACCGATCTCAACAAAGGTGTCCACTCCGTCGGCAATCATTCTTTCAACGGTCTGCTGCCACCTGACGGAAGAAGAAACCTGCTTCGTCAGCAAAGGTTTTACATCCTTTTCATCCGTCACATAATCTGCGGTCACATTTGCAATATAAGGAATGGCAATGGGATGAATCTCTACATGTTCCAGTTCTTCTCCCAATTTCTCTCCCGCGCCTGCAAGCATGGAAGAATGAAAAGGTCCGCTGACCTTAAGAGGTATACATCTTTTTGCTCCCGCTTCACTGCACTTTTCCGCCGCCGCCGAAACCGCCGCCGCTTCTCCTGTGATAACAGTCTGTCCCGGACAATTATAATTTGCTATGGATACGATCCCTTCCGTATCCTCACACACCTTTTCGATGGTATCTGTATCCAGACCCAAGACAGCCGTCATAGCCCCGCCTTCTGGTACCGCTTCCTGCATATAAATGCCTCTTTTACGCACCAGGGCAAAAGCATCTTCCATCGTCAGCGCACCGCTGGCTACCAAAGCGCCGTATTCTCCAAGACTTAAGCCCGCCGTTACATCCGCCTTGATTCCCGCATCCTCTAATGCCTTTAACATTGCCACCTCGGCAGTTACCATGGCAATCTGAGTGTATTCCGTAATATGTATCTGCTCGTTTTCCTCAAAACACAGGGAAACCACATCCAGACCTGCTGCCTGGCCGGCCTTTTCAAAAATCTCCCTGCAAAAGGGGAAAGCGTCATAAAACTCTTTGCCCATTCCTATATACTGCGCTCCCTGTCCCGGAAACATAAAAGCTGTCTTACTCATTTTACCATCCTCCCATTGTCCTTACCGCAGTCAACCTGCTCATATCATAGATTTCTATCTTTGCCAATCATCATTCCATATAACCATAGCATTGCTGTCTTTTTATATACAATCTATCCAAACCGCCGCAAATACTTTGATATTCAAAATATAATCTCTTGAAAAAGGAGGCTCTTCTTTTGCGAACCTCCTTATTGCAAACATTTCCCGGCGTTTCTTCCATTCCCTACTGAAATTTAAGCTTCTACGCCTTTACTCTTCATATATTCAATCACAGCTCCTACCGTTGTGATCTGCTCTAAGTCCTCGGAAGGAATCTCGATTCCGTATTCCTCTTCAAAGGCCATAACCAGTTCAAACAGGTCTAAGGAGTCTGCACCCAAATCATCTTTAAAAGAAGACTCTTCCGTAATTTCAACTCCATCCAAATTTAACTGTTCTCCAATGATTTCTTTTACTCTTTCTAACATTATAATCTTCTCCTTTTTCATTTACAGAAATAGTTTGACAATCAAAGTATATTATCTGCTTCCGTCTTTGTCAACAGCTTTTAGCAGATAATTGTAAACTTCTCTTTTGGAAATTCCTCTGTCCTTCGCCACCTGCTTCATGGCGTCCTTACGGTCTACTCCCTGTTCTTCATAGACTCTCATATGTTCTTCCACAGATATTGACTGCCAATCCTTCTGCTGTTCTTTTTTTCTATCATAAAGGCTTTTGCCTTCTATGACAAGTACATATTCACCTCTGGGAGCATCTTTTTTGTAATATTCTACAGCTTTTGCCAGTGTGGTGGGAAAAATCTCTTCAAATTTCTTGGTCAATTCCCTGCACAGGGTTATCCTGCGCTCCCCCAAGGCGTCATATAAATCCTGCAGCGTCCCCCTTAAATGGTGGGGCGCTTCATATATAATAATCGTTCTGGACTCCTTTTGTAAATCCTCTAAGACCATATTTTTTTCTTTTTTTTCCGAAGGAAGAAATCCTTCAAAGCAAAAACGTCTTGTAGACAGTCCCGAAAGGGTCAGGGCGGTAATACATGCCGCGGCTCCCGGCAGACTCGTAACGGGTATTCCCGCTTCCTGGCACATAGCCACCAGCACTTCGCCGGGGTCGGATATGGCAGGCGTCCCCGCATCGGTAATCAACGCAATATCTTCTCCCTGCAAAAGTTTCCCGATTAGCAGCTTTGCCTTATCCACCTTATTATATTCATGATAGCTGGTCATAGGAGTCTTAATCTGAAAATGATTTAACAGCTTAATGCTGTTTCTCGTATCCTCCGCAGCAATCAAATCCACCTGTTCCAAGGTTTCCCTGACTCTCGGTGTCATATCTCCCAGATTTCCTATGGGAGTGGCACATAAATATAATGTTCCGTTCATGTTGTTTCCTTAATCATTTTACAGGGTATTTTCCCTGCATATTACCTTGTATCTTTACGTCTCATTCTTTTCTCCATGAGACAAGCGAACATGCCCGCACATTCATTTGACCCCAAATCCGGTCTGAAAGATTTTCTTTTACCCTTTAGGCCTGTCATCATAAACAGAAGGCTTATAAATGTCATAAATCTCATCCGTATAAACTCCCGGCTCTTTGTATACAATTAAAGGACTTTCAATCGTAATCCGGGAATTTCCGCCTTTTTTTGCCTCAATCAAAACCATATTGGGCTCTTTCTCTACAAAAGGATGCACAAGCTTCATTCTCTTTGGCTCCAGACCATGAAACGTCAGAGTACGAAACAGCTCCACCAGCCGAAAAGGTCTGTGCACCAGATAAAAGGTTCCTCCGGGTTTTAAGACAGTGGCTGCTTCCCTTGCCACATCTTCAAAGGTGCAAAGCACTTCATGCCTGGCAATGGTCTTTTGTCTGTTTCCCCCGGTCAGTCCGTGCTCTCCTATCATATAGGGCGGATTGCAGGTTACCACATCAAAGACGCCCTTTCCCAACAGAAAAGCAGCCTCCTTCAAATCTCCCGTCACAATGGCTATTTTATCTTCCAATCCGTTTAGGGCTACGCTGCGCCTTGCCATGTCCGCGCTCTCTTCCTGTATCTCAAGTCCCGTCAAATGAGAGGCTTCGGTCTTTGCTTCCAGCAAAATGGGAATAATCCCCGTTCCCGTTCCCAGATCCAGCACATGACTTCCCGCCTTTATCCTTGCAAATCCCGTTAAAAGAACCGCATCGATTCCAAAACAGAAGGTCTTGGGATTTTGAATGATCCGGTAACCCTTTCTTCCCAAATCGTCCAGCCGTTCCCCTTCCCGTACATCAATTGTCATCCAGCTTTGACTTTCCTTCCTGTTTTTCCAGCTTCTCCAATTCCTTCAGCTCCGCATCGTTTACATCCATCTTATCCTTGCGGTGGCGGCGTTTAAACCGAAGCTGGTCCACATGGTACTCCATAATATCCTTTTCATCTCCGGTGTCCACAATGACCTTGACTAACTGCCTCAGCACATTAACGCTGTGGACTTCTCCCTTGTAACCGTCATCCGTGGTCACATAATCGCCCACGTTGGGAAGTCTCCTGTTCAAATCTTCATAGGTTTCCTCTTCGTTTTTCAGACAGCACATCAGTCTCCCGCAGACTCCCGAAATCTTCGTGGGATTTAAGGATAAATTCTGCTCCTTGGCCATCTTAATGGAAACCGGGGCAAATTCCGAAAGGAAAGTATGACAGCAAAGAGCCCTTCCGCAAATACCCATGCCTCCCAGCACCTTAGTCTCATCCCTGACGCCAATCTGGCGAAGCTCGATCCTTGTCTTAAATACCGATGCCAGATCCTTTACCAGTTCCCTGAAATCAATTCTTCCGTCCGCAGTAAAGTAAAACAGAATCTTGTTGTTATCAAAAGTATATTCCGTATCGATTAATTTCATTTCCAGATTATGCTTTTTAATCTTTTCCAGGCAAATCTGAAAGGCTTCTTTTTCTTTTATTTTATTATCGGCCTGCTGCCTGTCGTCTCTTTCCTTGGCAATTCGGATAACCGGTTTTAAAGGCTGGTTGATCTTCTCCTCCTCTAACTCCTTGATATCTCCTACCACCGTTCCGTACTCGATTCCTCTTGCTGTTTCCACAATAACATGGTCGCCCTTTTTGATATCGAAGTCCAAAGGATCGAAGTAATATACCTTTCCGGCAGTACGGAAACGGATTCCTATAATTTTTCGCATCTTAATTCTCCTTTATGGTCAGAAGCAAAAGCTCCATGGTCATATCAAAATTCACATTAGCCTTTAACCTGGCTTTTGCCTTCTCCAAAGCATCCAGAATCGTTTCAATCCCTTCATAAGCGCTTCGGTCCGCCGTTTTCTTAATATATTGTGTCTCATCTTTAAAAATCAGATGGTTTACATCATTGGTCGCCTTAAATAAAAGCACATCTCTGTACCAGACAGATAAAATGTCCAGATAGTCGTTAATATCAAACTTATATTCGGCAATTTTCTTGATCGCCGCCACGATTTCATTGATTTCCATATCTCGGATATACTTCAATAAGGTTACAGCATCTGACTTGATATTGTCAAATTCCTCGCTGGAAGCTAACGCCTTTGCCTTTCCCACGTTTCCCCTTGCAAAGGCAACGCAGACGTCCGCCTTATATTCCGGAATCATCAGATTCTCCATCAAAAATTTCTTAACCGCCTCATCCTTCGCCGGTTTCATGGTCAAAAGCACACAACGGCTCTGAATTGTCGGCAGCAACGCGTCAACATTGGTTGTCAAAAGCAAAATAACCGCATATTCCGGCGGCTCTTCCAAAGTCTTTAAAAGAGCGTTCTGGGCCTGCACCGTCATTTTCTCGGCTTCATTTATAATATATATTTTTTTCTCACTGCTATAAGGCTTGATCGCAATGTCCCCTGTGACCTTCCTGATATCTTCAACGCCGATGGTATTGGGCTTTTCATGGGACACACGAATAATATCCGGCTGGTTCCCGCTTGCCGCCTGCTTACAGGAACGGCACTCGCCGCAAGGGTCCCCTCCCTGCCGCTCGCACTGCAGCGCCATGGCAAATACCTTTGCAATAAATTCCTTTCCCGAGCTTCTCTCTCCCTGCAAAATATATGCATGGGACACCTTCTTCATCTTTACAGCAGCCTTTAAATGCTCTACAATCTGATCCTGTCCTACCACATCTTTAAATGTCGCCATTCTGCCACCCTCTTTCCCTTCTGTACATTACATTTCATTGTAACACGATTTTGCTTCTTTTCAAAATATTTAAGTAAAAATGTCCAGAAGAAGCCCTCTGATCTCTCCTATTTTTCCCAGTATCGATAAATGGTCCTTCTCATCCTTCATCAATTCCTTCGCCAGTTCATCCAGCGTATCGTCCACCTGCCTGATAATGCCGTATACCCTGTGCCGTCCCTTCTTATCCAGGAAGTTTTCTCTGGAAAACTTATGGCTTCGGTTAACGACCTCATTCATAAAATCCTTGATCAGCCCCCGATAGCGCTTCATGTCCCGCACATCCATCTTTTTGGACAGCTTATCCCCCTGTCTGGTAATCTCTTCCATCATGGAGCTTAAACGCACCTGCAGTTCTTCCTCCGCAATATTGCTGGCCAATATAAACTTAAACGTACCGTCCGATGCCTGATTTGCTTCTGACTGCTGCACCTGTGTTACACGAGCCGCCTGATTTACCTTAATGTCCATAACCTTACCTCATTTTTTTAAAGAAAGCATATACGATGCGATCTCATTTAAACAACGCTCTAAATCCTCATTATAAAACTCCTGGCCGATTCCTGCCGCCAGCTTCTTTTCTGCCGAAAAATCCGCCGCATCCGAAAGGAATCTCCTGCACATCTCTTCATAGCGGGGGCTGCCCTCACTTCTTTCCCGGTCCAAAGCCCTCTGAAGACGGACGCCGTCGTCCAATTCTATCATAATCGGAATTACCTTTTCTTCGCCAAAATAGGCCCTGGTCTTCACATAGGATTCAATGGTGCCGATGATCAGATAATCATGATCCTCAAGGCGTATCTGTCCGTCATCCACGGTAAAATATTTCCATAAGCCGTGAAAAGTATGATACTCCCTCATTTCAATGACTTTTCCCGCGTCTTCAAAGGCCCTCCATGTTTCCTCATCCACAAAATGATACTGCACGCCGTCCTTTTCCCCCGCTCTGGCAGGTCTTGTGGTGTATAATACGATTTTTTTAAGCCGCAGCTCTTCTTTTTTGAGAAGTTCTTTATAAATCGTATCCTTACCCGATGAACTTTTCCCCATAAGATAAAAAATCCTGCCCATATCTTCTCTAAAACCGCTATTTTCCGGTTTTTCTCCCACTTTCATCTTTCCCTGCCTATATTTCTATCACGCGAATCATATTGGTAGTTCCCACCGTTCCTAACGGCACTCCTGCCGTCAATACGACAATATCGCCTTTTTTTACATAACCTGCTTTTTCCGCCGCCCTGGAAGCCTCGTCAAACAGATCATCGGCAGTTTCTTCCCTTTCGATAAGCAGCGGCGCCACGCCCCAGGAAAGGTTTAACTGGCGGCACACCCTGGGATTTACGCTGCACCCGATAATGGGGCATCCCGGCTTATATCTGGAGATCATGCCCGCCGTAAAACCGGACATGGTAACGGTAATGATAGCCGCCGCATTCAGATCCATGGCTGTTGTACAGGTGGCGTGGGAAATAGCCGTTGTAATATCCACGCTGCACGCCGTGGCATCGCACTTTTTCATTCTTCCGCCGTAATCGATATCCTGCTCCGTCCTCTCGGCAATCTTCGCCATTGTTTCAACCGCTTCCACAGGATATTTTCCCGCAGCGCTTTCTCCCGAAAGCATGATCGCCGTGGTGCCGTCATAAATAGCGTTTGCCACATCGGCCGTTTCCGCCCTGGTAGGCCTGGGATTGTAGATCATGGACTCTAACATCTGGGTTGCGGTAATGACGTGTTTTCCTTTGGCAACCGCCTTTTTGATCATATCCTTCTGGATAACGGGCACTTCCTCCAAAGGGATTTCCACGCCCATATCCCCTCTGGCAACCATGATGCCGTCGGAAACCTCTAATATCTCATCCAGATTTTCTATGCCCTGCATATTTTCAATTTTGGCGATGATCTTGGCCGTGCTGTTGTTTTCGTCCAGAATTCTGCGGACCTGTAAAATATCCTCTTTTGTCCTGGCAAAGGACGCCGCAAGAAAATCATAGCCCATCTGTGCGCAGAACCTGATATCCTCATAATCTACATCGCTGACATAGGGCATGGACAAAACAGCCCCCGGCACATTGATCCCCTTGTGATTGGAAACCGTGCCTCCGTTCACAACACGACAGACAATATCCGTATCGTTTATCTTTTCGATCGTCATCTCGATCTTGCCGTCATCGATCAGGATGGTCATGCCCGGCTTAACGTCGCTTCTTAAATTTTTGTAGGTAATAGACGCCCGTTTTTTCGTGCCCATGACTTCTTCTGTAGTCAATATAAAGGTCTGCCCCGCCAAAAGCTCCGCCTTTCCGTTTTCAAAGTCCTTAAGCCTGATCTCCGGCCCCTTGGTATCCAGCAAAGTGGCCACGGGAAGCCCTAATTCATTGCTGACCTTTAAAACGCTTGTCAATTTTTTCTTCTGTTCCTCATGGGTGCCGTGGGAAAAATTAAATCTTGCCACATTCATTCCCGCAAGCATTAATTCCTTTAAAACCTCTTCGCTTTCCGAAGCCGGTCCTATGGTACAGATGATCTTTGTTTTCCTCATGTCTTTCCCTTTCTGTTTCTGTCATCTTTTAATATTATTTATTCTTATTTTTCATCTATGTTCATTTTTCCATTCTATGTTTTTGCACTTTATTTGGCTTCATCCTGTATACAAAATACTTTTTTATGCTCATAGTCTCGAAGCCCCTGAATGGACAGGCCCATCCCTGCCGCCTCTTCCAGATACGCAGGCAGTTCTTTACCGATCCTCTCTCCCGGCGTTATGACCGGAATCCCCGGCGGGTACAGATAGATAAATTCCCCGCTGACCTGTCCCGCGCTTTTTGAAATATCCACGGGCACCGTCGCCTTTGAGAATGCCTCTCTGATAGAATATACCGTTTCTGCTTTCCCGCAGCTTGTCTTCTTATCCTGTTCTAAAGCTTCCTCAAAGCCCCGCCGTCGTGATCCCTGCTGCCCTAACGCCTGCACATCGATTTCTAATAGCGCGCAGATCAGCCTCTCAAAGCCTTCATCCGTATCCATAATACTGGTCATGGCAATGACATAATCCATGGCCGCCATTTCCATCTGCAGATGGTACTTCTCTCTTAAAATATTATAAAGCTCTTTTCCTGAAAAACCGCTTTTTCCCGTTCCGATCAGGATCTTGCCGGGATCCGCCTCTATCTTTATCCTTCCCCCGAAATTCTGATTTATCAGTGAAGGGGTAATGATCTTTAAACAGGCAAGCTCTTTTGTTCTTATATAAAAATCCTGAAGCCTTTTTTTATAATCCTTTAAAAGCCACTGTTCATTTTCCCTGCAGAAATGAATACAGGAGCTGATGCTCTCCATAAGGACATAGGACGGACTGCTGGACTGGAACATGGATAGATATGATCTGAGCCTCTCCCTGTCTATCAGCTTTCCCTGAACATGCAGGATTGCCGTCTGGGTCATGGCGGGAAGGGTCTTGTGAAGGCTTTGGATCACAATATCTGCTCCCTGACAGAGGGCGCCTTTAGGAAAATATCCGTCTCCCCCAAAAAGCCCCAGGTGAGCTCCGTGTGCCTCGTCTACAATGACAGGGATATTTTTTCCATGGGCCGTTTCACATATCTTTTGCACGTCGCTGACGATCCCTTCATAGGTAGGAGATGTCAGAAAAATACCGCTGTATGAAGCATTTCCGTTTACCGCTTTCAGTACGTCATCGGGATTGACCGCTCCCAAAAAAGAAACGTCCGGTATTTTCTCCGGATATAAATAATCCGCCTGTACGTTAGCAAAGTATAGTCCGCTATAAGCGGATTTATGCCCGTTTCTGCCCATCAGCAGCTTTTGGTCCGAATCAGCCGCAGCCGCCGCGATTGCCGCCATTACTCCGCAGCTGCTTCCGTTTATCAGAAAAAAGGATTCTTCCGAGCCAAAAGCCCCGGCTGCAAATTCCTGCTCTTCTTTCAGAATCCCTTCGGGATGATGAAGGTTGTCAAAACCGTCAATTTCCGTAATGTCTTCCAAACAGGGATCGTAGTCAAAGTACTCTCCCGCTCTTCTTTTGTGCCCCGGCATATGAAAAGGATAATAGTCGCTTTTTCCTAATTCTTTTAATGCATCTTTTAGTTTATCCACATAAATCCCCTTTCATAAAATGAAAGGTTTCCATTAAAGAGCAATACTTATCCGCCAGCGTTACGATCCACGCCTCACGGCACATGGGTATTTTTCTGATCGTCAGAGGCCACATATGCTTGGCTATGATTTCGTTTTCCAGCCTTCCGGTATTAAAATCCCTTCGGGCATTTTGGGCTGCCACCGCAGGGTGCGTGAATCCATGCATTTTGTAGAATTCCCGGATCTCTCTTATACCGACTCTTTTTTTGTGCCAGTCGTATAAAAAATAATCATGGAGCAGGGCGCCTCTTACCAGTTCCCTTTCGTGAAACCGGGCGGGCAGTATACGGCTCATCCGGATGCTGGTTTCCGCCACATTTAAACTGTGTCTCCATACCGAAAAATTCCCGTGCTGGACAAAGCCTTTGCTTTTTTTGTAATTTTCAGAATTTAAAATGTCTTTTCCGTATTTGTTTAATGTGTGGTAAATACCTTTTCTCATTTATTTCTACTCCTGAGAGATTGCGGGCAGGGGCAGGCAACAGACCGGCCGGGCAAAGCTCCGAAAAACCTTCGGTTTTCCGGAGTCGCTTCGCTCGTCAAATGCTCAAAGAAACTGTTGCTCAAGCAAGCTTGGCAACGGTTTCTTTGAGCATTTGACTCTGCCCTTTACGCACATTATATCACAAAAGGCTTGTCTGCCAAACAATTTTAGAAAAAATCCAAAATCTAAAAATTTTCTGATTTTTTTGTCATAAATCTTGCATATTTGGGAAAAGGATTTATACTTATTTAATAAAACGTTATTTGAACTGAAAGGGGTCGATAATGAATGAAGAAATTCAGAAATGTTTTTGGGGTAATGGTGTTAATTCTTTCCATGCTCTTTTTGCAGGGCTGTTCTTATTCAGAATTAACAACACCGGTAACCAGTCATGAAGTAACAGTAGAGGAAACCAACACAAACACCTGGGCGATGCGGGTAGAACTGAACGCCGACTTAACGCAAAACTACGCATGGTATATTTACGCCACCAAAGAAATTGATGAAGCTGAAAACAAGGTACATAAAGGCCTTCTAAATGATACCCTTACCAATAAATACAAATATATTGTCAGAGACGAAGGAGAGTTTGATTTTTATCTGATTCTGGTAAAAGATTCCAATCTGGAAACAGCCCGGATCTATCCCTACGAAATGAGTGTTACCGTTAAAGACGGCCTGACCTTTGAAGAAATGGCCGCTTACAACCTGAATACGGACAAAAAACTGATGAAAACGCTGAGTGAGACTCTGGATCTGACACAGGGACAACAGTAAGAACAGTATGAAAATATGAAAAGGATATCCCGGGAGTTGGGTATCCTTTTTATATTTTATACCTTTAAACTGATTCCAATCCGGTTTCCACCTGTTCTGATGTCATCAGAGTTTAGATTTTATCAGTCCTACTACAATATAGAATATACTTTTTTACCCGGCAGAATCTTTAGCCGGGTTATCCTGCTTTTAAAATCAGAAACATATAATCTATTTCCGTTTTCTTCTCCCCACAAAATCGCGCCATTCCCGTTAGTCTGAAATATAGCATGTTCCACACATTCGGATAACATCGCATCTATTTTATGGGTAGAGACCTTCTCCTCTTCAAGGGTTTTCATATTTATAACTGAAAATTCATAATAAAGAACCCATGTGGTGGAATCTCTGATATATTCATCAAGACATACGATTTTTTCATCCTCATCATAAAGACAAACACCGGATCCGTAATGGATAAACTGCCTTTCGCAGGCAAGCAGATCATATTGAAAGATATTGTTAAATTTATCTACCGTTACATATACCAGACGATTCTCATCAATCCACTCATAATCCAGTCCCTCTACTGCGATCGGCGACTGCTCATAATCTTTTAAGATACAACGTGCCATGCCCTCATCTAAATCCATAGTATAAGGGGAATTTTCCCAGATAAAGCTGACAGCATTTGTATTTTTTACATATTTTACACTCTTGGGTCGGTCCTCAATCCTTCCTGTATACGCTGTTTCTCCGGCTTTTTTCATTCCTGTTTCCAGCTTTTCCGCCGTTATCAGCCAATGACACCCATCCTAAAAGACCTTCCAGAACAATCCTTTTGCCTTTCTCAGGATACATGACAAATTCATTTTCTTCCTGTAGTATTCATCCTACAGGATTCAGTCCGATGCTTTTTATACTGATGATCATTACGATCGTCAATACCAAAATGAATACAATACTGAACACCCGCCATGAAAACTTTTTACTTCTTATTTTCTTTTTATTACTTAAGGGGGCTTAAGATCTCAACGATTGTTTTCCCCGTTTCCCCTGGAAGGAAACCGTTCATGCCAAGGCACATGGAAACGAGCCCGGTAATCCTCCTGTGACCATCTTCCTGTCATTCCCTTTCTCACAGCCTTTTTCATGACCTACACGAAAAAACCGACAGCTTTTAAACTGTCGGTTTCTATTATAGCTTATCCGTTTTTTTCATGATTTCCGTATATGGGAGGTTTGATAAAGTTCTTGTTAAATTTTTATAGAATTTTTATTTATTTCTGTTTCAGAAAAAAGTTTGCAGATCCCCAAGACTTCGGGACAAAATCCCACGCCCTCCCTATACCTCAAACATCAACTCCCCATAAGTAGGAATCGGCCAGATCTCCTTATCCACGATCATTTCCAGTTCATCCGCAGGTGCCCTTAACTCTTCCATGATGGTCTTTACCGTATCCTTATAGAAGAAAGCCTGTGCCTTGGCATCGGTCATCGCCCTGCCCTTCGCTTCCTCTTTCTCCAGTTTTATAAGAGCCTTCTGCATTACCGCAAGCTTTTTGGAAACAGTCTTTAATAACTCGGTCTGTACAGAAGCATCGCCTCCCGCCGCCTTTACGGAATTAACCGTATCCGCAAGAACCTTGCTGTATTTCACAACTGCGGGAATGATCTGCTTTCCTGCCATATCGATCATGGTCAACGCCTCAATATTAATGGTTTTCGCATATGTTTCGTAAATGATCTCTTCACGGGATTCCAGCTCCGCCTTTGTATAAATACCAAACTTCTCAAACAAAGCCACCGCTTTCTCAGAGGTCAGGGTATTTGCAGCCTCAATCATGGATTTGATATTGGGAAGCCCTCTCTTTTCCGCCTCCGTTACCCACTCGTCGGAATAACCGTTTCCGTTAAAGATAATTCTCTGGTGTTTGGACATATATTCCTTGATCAGGTCATGGACTGCCGTTTCAAAATTATCCGCTTTTTCTAAAACATCGGCAGCCTCGCAGAATGCCTCCGCAACAATTGCATTCAATGTGGTATTAGGACCTGCTATGGAATCTGCGGAACCTACCATACGGAATTCAAATTTATTCCCCGTAAAGGCAAAAGGCGATGTTCTGTTACGATCCGTGGCATCTTTTACCAGATCGGGAAGTGTGGAAACGCCGGTCTGCAGCTTGCCGCCCTCCAAACAGGATTCCGCATTGCCGGTCTCCACCAGCTGCTTTACAACATCCTCAAGCTGTTCTCCTAAGAACATGGAAATAATTGCCGGAGGGGCCTCATTAGCTCCCAGCCTGTGATCATTCCCCACATCTGCCGCCGACTGGCGAAGCAGATCCGCATGGGTGTCTACTGCCTTCATAATGCAGGCAAGCACCAGTAAAAACTGGATATTTTCATTGGGGGTCTCGCCGGGATCCAGCAGATTTACCCCGTTATCCGTTGTGATGGACCAGTTGTCATGCTTACCGGAACCGTTTACGCCCGCATAGGGTTTTTCATGGAGCAGACATCTCATTCCGTGTTTTACGGCAACCCTCTTCATGGTTTCCATGACGATCTGGTTGTGATCTACTGCGATATTTGCGGTTTCATAAATGGGAGCCAGCTCATGCTGCGCAGGAGCCACCTCGTTGTGCTGAGTTTTGGCAGTTACACCCAGCTTCCACAGCTCTGTATTCAGATCCTTCATATATGCGCCCACCCGCTCACGGATAACGCCGAAATAGTGATCTTCCATTTCCTGTCCCTTGGGAGCAGGCGCACCAAAGAGAGTACGTCCTGCAAACATCAGATCGGAACGCTGTTTATAATATTTTTCGTCTATCAGGAAGTATTCCTGCTCGGGACCTACGGATGCGGTAACCTTTGTAGCGCCTGTATTGCCAAATAATCTGACAATACGCAGAGCCTGTTTGGATACAGCCTCCATGGAGCGAAGCAGCGGCGTTTTTTTATCCAGCGACTCTCCCGTATAGGAGCAAAACGCCGTAGGGATACAGAGGATCGCACCGGTAGCCGCTTCCTTCAAAAAAGCGGGGGAAGTAATATCCCATGCTGTATAGCCTCTTGCCTCGAAGGTTGCACGAAGTCCGCCGGAAGGGAATGAGGAAGCATCGGGCTCGCCCTTGATCAATTCCTTACCGGAAAATTCCGTAATCATTTTACCGCTCTCATCAGGATGGGTTACAAAAGCATCATGCTTCTCAGCCGTAATGCCGGTCAGGGGCTGGAACCAATGGGTGTAATGGGTGGCTCCGTTTTCAACAGCCCAGTCCTTCATGGCTTTTGCAACTACATTAGCCGTTTCCATGGAGAGCTCTCCGCCCTGGTCCATAACCTTTTTAACCTCTTTAAAAGCGTCTTTCGGAAGGCGTTCTTTCATCTTTCCCAACGTAAATACGTTTTTTCCGAAAATCTCTTCTACATTTACCATTTCACTCATTTCCATTTCTCCTTTTCATGGTCTTTGTGGGGGGAAGGCATCCTGATAATCTGTCCCGCAGCAAAGGCTTCATACGTTCACACATCCATATAAACATATCTGTTTTCTTTATTGCCCACGGAAATAAAAAATGTCCCAAACCCTTTGTGTTTGGAACATCATTGTTCAAGATACCTTATATACGGCTTTGCCGTTTTTTATAAGATACTCTTATTTTCAAAAAAATGCAAGTCGAATTTTTGATTTTTTTACGATTTGTTCATTTTCTTAAAAGAGAAGTTACTTATCTGCAGGTTTGCTGTTCACATTGTACAATAGGTAAGGAAAGCGGTCAAGTCGGCGCTTTCTTTCTTAAAATATCATAAAGAGACGCCGGCGCATCCAGAGTTACCGCAAGCTTTTGCTGGGGGTGGGGCGCGCTTTCCATTTCCTCCCCGTCCTCATTGATAATCGCCAATACTTTCGTCTCTTTATTTGTCCCGTCCGGCTTCATGATCTCAATGATTTCTCCCAGAGAAAACTTATTCCGCTGCTCAATCCGGACGGTATTGCCTTCTGTCTCTCCTACTGTTCCAAGATAAATATATTCGTTAATGTAAGTATTATTGTCATAAATCTGGGTATTTTCATCCGGTTTTCCAAAATAGAAGCCCGTTGTAAACTGCCTGTAGGTACATTTGGAGATTTCCTCCCTGCACCAGGGCAGAATCTTTTCATAATCCTCCAAAGAAGAAACCGCCGCGTCAATAGCCTTCCGGTAAGTCCTCGCCACCGTGGCAACATAAAGGGCCGTCTTCATCCTGCCTTCGATTTTGAAGCTGTCGATGCCCGCATCTGTCATTTCCGGTATATGCTCAATCATGCAAAGGTCCTTGGAATTAAAGATATAGGTTCCTCTTTCATTTTCATAAACAGGCAGATATTCTCCCGGCCTTGTTTCCTCTACAATGGAATACTTCCAGCGGCAGGGATGGGTACAGGCCCCGTGATTGGCGTCCCGCCCGGTAAAATAACTACTCAAAAGGCATCTTCCCGAATAGGAAATACACATAGCACCGTGGATAAAGCTTTCGATTTCCATATCCGCCGGTATTTTCTCACGGATCTCCTTAATTTCCTTAAGGGACAACTCCCTTGCGCATACTACCCGTCTGATTCCCTGGTCGTACCAGAAACGAAAGGTCATATAATTGGTATTATTTGCCTGAGTGCTGATATGTATATCAATCTCCGGGCAGTTTTCCTTTGCCAGCATTACCATTCCCGGGTCGGCAACGATAATGGCGTCCGGCTTCAGCTTGGAAAGCTCCTTAAAATATGCTTCGGCCCCTTCAAGGTCATAATTGTGAGCAAGGATATTGGCCGTCACATGTACCTTTACTCCATGATCATGAGCAAAAGCAATCCCTTCCCTCATTTCATCGGGAGAAAAATTTTTGGCCTTGGCCCGCAGACCGAATGCCTCTCCGCCGATATAAACCGCATCCGCGCCAAATATGACCGCAGTCTTTAGCACCTCAAGGCTGCTTGCCGGAATCAGTAATTCAGGTTTTTTCATAACCCTTGCTCCTTTATTTCTTAACTGATAATGCCACTCCGTCTCCTAAAGTCAGAATGGCAGTTTCTAACTGTTCATGGTTTTTGAGAGTATAGAGATACTCCCGCATCCGCTTATGAATGGTCCTGTCCCTTCTGGTAACGGCGAAACGGGACTGGATAATATCCCCATCCTGAAGCACATTGTCGGAAAGCAGGACACCGCCCGTTTCAAGCAGCCTCAAGACCTCCGGAAGAAAATGGATATACTGCCCCTTCGCCGCATCCATAAAAACAAAGTCGAAAGGCCCCTCTAACCGCTTTAGAACATCCGCCGCATCCCCTTCTATGAGCGTGATCCTTTCATCGGTATCAAAGCGTTTAAAATTCTCCTTTGCCAAAGGAATCCTTTTTTCATACTTTTCTATTGTGGTAATATGCCCGTCTTTTGGCATAAACTCCCTCATAAATAACGCAGAAAAACCGATGGCGGTTCCTACTTCCAGGATCCGCTTCGGTTTGTTCATCACTAACAATGTGCGCATCAGGCTCTGCATCTCTTTTCTGATAATCGGAACCTGAGTCTTTTTGGAACAAGCCTCCAATTCATCCAGATAGGAAGGATTGCCGTTCTCCAGAGAATTAATATAGGCTGTAAAGCGTTCGTCCGTAATCATCAGCCTACTCCTCTTCCGTTTCCGAATTATCCCCTATGATCTCCAGCATTTCTTCCGCTTTCATGGAATTATTTAAGACATAAACACCCGGTTTTATGGAATTTTTGTATTCGGAAAACTGAATCTGTGTCCAAAAAAGCTTCCAATCCAATACAAGACCCGCCTCTTCAAAATCTTCTGCAATTTTTTTGCTGTCCATGGATTCCGTAATGGTAACCTCAATATCCCTTCCCGGCGACAATGCAGCCGGAATATCGGCAAAAACCCGGTATCCGAAATTATAAGCTCCTATGGCAGTCTTGTAAATAAAATACAAAACGCAGACCGTTACGGCCAGCCGGAAAGTCATATTCAGCAGGGCAAGCAATACTTTTTTTGCACTCATAGGCCTTTCTCCTCTTTTTCAGTCTCTATTCGTCCAGATAGTCAAAATCCTCTGCTAAAGCAATGGAAATTTTTTCGGTAATTTCTTGGCACATCCTGCAAAAAGCCAGCTCCGCCGCCAGAAAATCACTGACAACGGGATTCTTGCGGAAATCTTCATACTCTCTCTCAAAGCGGTCTATTTCATCGAACAAAGCGTCCGAATCCATTTCGTTTTGAAGCCTGTAATTTTTCTTCCGGTAATCGTCAATCCTCTGCTTCAATCCAGGATATTGTTTTACCTGTTCCTTTTGCATGAAGTACTCCTGACAAACCTTGGTCTGCCTGATCTTTTCCACAAAGTTTTCTGTTTCCCGTTCAAAATCAATCATTCGTTCTCCCCTGTTCGCCGTCCCGCTAAATCATCATACTTCCATAATAATCGGCAGTATCATGGGACGTCTTTTTGTTTTTTTCCAAAAATAATCGCTTAAGGTATCTCTGATCGTAGTTTTGATTTTCCCCCAATCGGAAATATTCCTTTCCTGAAATCTGTCCATCAAATCCATAACCAGACTTCTCGCCTCATCTAAGAGTTCATCGGATTCCCTGACATAGACAAAGCCCCTGGAAACAATATCCGGTCCGGAAACCAGATAGTTGCTTACGGAATCCAACGCCATTACCACAATTAAAATGCCGTCTTCCGCAAGGTGCTGTCTGTCTCTTATGACAATATTTCCCACATCGCCCACACCCAGGCCGTCCACATATACGGAACCTGCCGGAACCTTGCCCGTAACCTGAGCGCTTTCTTCATCCAGCTCCAAAACATCTCCCGAGCTTAAGATAAAAATATTCTCACTGCTGTATCCAAGCTCTTTGACTAACGAAGCCTGGGCCTTCAAATGGCGGTACTCTCCATGGACCGGAACGGCATATTTGGGTCTTACCAACGTATAGAGCAGCTTGATTTCCTCACGGCAGGCATGTCCCGAAACATGGGCGTCCTGAAAAATAACATCCGCTCCCTTTGCATAAAGCTCATTGATTACCTTTGACACAGCCTTTTCATTTCCCGGAATAGGGTGGGATGAAAAGATAACCGTATCCTGGGGACCGATGCTGACCTTGCGGTGCATCCCGCCCGCCATTCTGCTTAGAGCCGCCATGCTTTCTCCCTGGCTTCCGGTGGTTATAATAACCGTTCTGTCATCAGGATAGTTCTTAATCTGCTCAATATCGATCAACGTGTTTTCGGGAATATTCAGGTAGCCTAAATTCATTGCCGTGTCAATGATGCTTACCATGCTTCTTCCTTCCACCACTACTTTTCTTCCAAACTTGTATGCGGAATTGATGATCTGCTGCACCCTGTCCACATTAGAAGCGAAGGTAGCAACAATGATTCTCGTACTGGTATGCTCCGAAAAAATACTGTCAAAGGTCTTTCCCACGGTCTTTTCCGACTGGGTAAATCCCTCCCTTTCCGCATTGGTACTGTCGCACATCAGGGCCAGTACACCCTTTTTGCCGATTTCCCCAAAACGCTGTAGATCAATGGCGTCCCCGAAAACAGGGGTATAGTCCACCTTAAAGTCTCCCGTATGGACAACCGTTCCCGCAGGAGAATAAATCGCCAGTGCCGCCGCATCCACAATGCTGTGGTTGGTTTTGATAAATTCTATGCGAAGATTGCCGAAATTGATATTCTGGCCGAATTTTACTACTTTTCTTTTAACGGCTCTCTCCAGTCCGTGTTCCTTTAACTTATTTTCTATAATTCCCATGGTAAGCTTTGTAGCGTACACAGGAATAGGCAGATCCTTTAGTACATAGGGCAGCGCCCCGATATGGTCCTCATGCCCGTGGGTAATCATGAAGCCCTTTATTTTGTCCTGATTTTCCTTTAAATAGGTCACGTCGGGAATAACCAAATCAATTCCCAGCATATCATCCTCGGGAAATGACAGTCCGCAGTCCACAACAACAATACAGTCTTCGTATTTAAAGGCCGTAATGTTCATACCGATTTGTTCCAAGCCCCCTAAAGGGATGATTTTTAACTTGGAACTAGGATTTTTTTCTTTTTTCAATTAATTTTCCTCCACATTCTTTGCAGTATCCGTAGAGTTTTACCTGATGATCCATAACATAAAAACCGGTTTTATCCAAAATTTTCTTCTCCAGCTCTTCCAGCAAATCATCCTGAAAAGAAAAAATGCTTCCGCAATTTGTACAAATAAGGTGGTGATGGTGATGTCCCGATTCGCTCTCATTTTCCTTTCCGATCTCATAGCGGGCGAATCCATCATCCAGACTCAGCTTATCCACCAGGTGCAGCTCAACTAATATCTGTATTGTTCTATAAACAGTAGCCAACCCCATTTCAGGGTACTCTGCTTTTACCAAATCATAAATTTCCTCTGCCGTAAAATGCTTATCGGGGCAGGCAGAAAGAATTCCCAATACCAAAACTCTCTGTTTTGTTACTTTAACCCCTTTTTCCCTTAATATTTTTTCGCATTGTTCCTTATTGATTGTCATTGGTTCCCCCATATACCGGCCTTATGACTCTCCGTTTTCCGCCACAAATGCCACATCCTCCAGCATATCTTCAAAAATGGCGGCAACGGCATTCAGTTCCTTATCATCGGATACGATCTCATAGACGCTTTCCGCAGCTCCGTCCTTTGCCAAATCCTTTAAAATCAAGGCCTCTGCATCTCCGTCTTCCTGATCCGTAACGAGAAGATAATCAGTCCCTCCCAATCGGGTCTGCTCCAAAACATAAAATTCTACCGCTTCTTCTCCTTCCGGCACAAAACTAATCTTTACCACTATACTCTCTCCCTGCTGTCATGTAAATAGTCCAAATATCCCTGCAAAATAAAGGATGCTGCAATGGCATCCACATATTCCCTGCGATTCTCTCTTCGTACACCGGCTTCCATCATTACTCTGTCGGCTGCAACAGTCGTCAGCCTTTCATCCCATAAAACAGGCTCTATTCCCGTTCTGCGAAAAAGCATTTCCGCAAACTCCCTGGTTTTTTCAGCTCGTTCCCCTTCTGTGGCATTCATATTGCGGGGCAGCCCCAGCACAATCCTGTCCACTTCATATTCTTCTATCAGTTCTTCAATTCTGGCAAGAGTCTGGCGCAGCTTATTCTCCGACTTCCGTCTGATGATTTCCACACTCTGAGCCGTTACAAACAGCGGGTCACTGACAGCCACCCCTACTGTTTTTGAACCGAAATCAAGTCCCATAATCCGCATTTGTTCCCTCATTACTGCCACTTATTTGTCCTGATATATTCTTTGAGCATTTCTTCCACAAGCTCGTCCCGCTCCACCTTCATGATCAGGCTCCTGGCATTTTTGTGACTGGTAATATAAGTCGGATCCCCAGACATAATGTAACCCACGATCTGGTTTACCGGATTATAGCCCTTTTCCGTTAACGCTTCATAAACGGCCGATAAAACAATCTTTACCCCGTTATCCGGCTCTGTTACTTTAAAATATTGTGTGTTACCTAAATCTTGCATTTCATCACGCCCCTAATCCATAGATATTGTTATTTTACCCCAAACCTATAAAAAATACAATGAAAATCGCCAAATATTACCGTAATTTCCAGAATTACCAATATTCTAAAACTGGAAATACAGGAAAGCTCCCGCCGCAAAATCCGGTCCGTAGACCCCGAATACCAGAATTCCAAAAAGTCCCGCCATAAAGATCAGATAGCGGAACAACAGATTCTGTTCCAGAAATTTCCTATAGAAATTCCCCTTTTCCCGCAGGCTGTCCACAATAAGCCACAACACCATGGAAACGCACAGCAGCATCCAGTCGTACCCGTCGAAGCCCATGGTCAGCAGAGAACGGTCGATCAGGCTTTCAAGCTTGAAAGAAAGAAAAATCTTCTGTAAAATACCAAAACCCGTCCTTAAGGAATCCGCCCGGAAAAACAGCCATGCGAGATCCACAGCCGCAAAGGTAAACAGAGCCTGCCACAATCGGTAGCTGAAGCACTCCGTTCTGACGCCCAGTTTCCTTTTAAAAGACTCCCTGGCCTTTTTGGTCATATCTCCCACAACCATATATAAACCGTTGAGGCCGCCCCAGACCACAAAGCACAATCCTGCGCCATGCCAGAGTCCGCTGAATATAAAAGTAATCATGACATTTAAATATTTCCGCCATTTCCCCTTCCGGTTTCCTCCCAGGGGAATGTAAAGATAATCCACAAACCACCGGTTTAAGGATATATGCCATCTTTTGAAGAATTCGCTGACCGAGCGGGCAAAATAAGGAGCTTTAAAGTTCTGCATCACATCAATGCCCAGCATTTTCGCCGCTCCCATGGCAATTTCCGAGTATCCCGCAAAATCCGCGCAAAGCTGAAAAGCAAACAAAACAGTAGCAATGAGAAGATGGACCCCCGAATACGCCTGATACTCCCCGTAAACCCTGTCCACAAAAATCCGCAGACGTTCTGCAATAACCAGTTTCAGAAAATATCCCCAGAGCATCCTGCAGGCACCCTGCCTGATGTTTTCAAAAGAATAAATAACACCCGCTTTTATTTGTGGAAGTATCTGTCCAGCCCGTTCAATAGGCCCTGACAGAACATAGGGAAAGAAGGTTACAAACAACCCATAATCTATGAAGTTTCTTTCCGCCTTGATCTTCCCCCTGTAAACATCCATCAAATAACCGATGGTAGAAAATGTATAAAAGGAGATTCCGATTGGCAGAAACGTACTGAACCGGGGCGTTTCTCCCGAGATTCCCAGAACTCCCAGAAAACGTGACAGCAAGGAATAAGCAAAGGGCAGGTATTTCATGGCAAACAAAAGCCCCAAACCCCAAACTACCCAGATTAATAAAGCAATTCTCTTTTTGTCGGGATATTTTTCGCAGGCAAGCGCACAAAAATAACTGACCGTAACCGACAAAAGTAGAAAAGGCAGGTACTGAATCCCTCCGCTTGCGTAAAACAACAGGCTCGCTATAAGCAGCCAGATATTTTGAACCCTTTTGGGCACTAAAAAGCAGATAACGAGAACCACCGGAAGAAATAATAAAAAGTCAGGGGAATAAAAAATCATTCTTCTCTCCCCCTTTCCCTCTGATGAGCATGATATGCCTCGCTTTTCTGCTGCCAGAAATCGAAGCCCGTTTCATTTCTGTGGTCTTTTAGGCTTCCTCCCGTCTGCGCCAGATCATACTCCTTTAAAAATTCCAGAAAATGCGTCGTAATTTTCTCCGCGCCCCGGGAATTTAAGTGGGTTCTGTCCCGAAAATCTTCCCTGTAGGAAAAATCCGTTTCCCGGTACAGCTCCATATAATTCACAAAGGGAATCCCTTCTTTTTCCAGAATATCTCCCAGCTCGTTGAATCTTCCCATCTGTTCTTTTGATGCATTGACCGGCGTTTTTATGAAAATCAGCGGAATTTCCTCTTTCCTGCACAATTCTATGATTCGTTCCAGATATTCCAGGTCAACAGCCTCCAAGGGCGCCCGTTCTTCCCTTCCTAGGCTGTAGGGTTCTTCAAAGGAAACATTTTCCTCCGTTTCATCCTCTCCACAGCAAAAGCCCAGAAAAATACCGGGATTATCGGGCTGCATTTCCAACGCCCTCTTCCATCTGGAATGAAATCGCAGAAAAGGAATGTAGTAGTAAATCCGTTCCCTGAACGGGATATATTTCTCAATCAGCTCCGCTTTGCCCATTGAAAAAGGAAGGGAACCCATATTCATATTAAAATGATCTTCATTGTTGATCAGACCGTACTGCTCCTTCTCGTCCATGACAGAATAAGCGTCCATGATCACATAACGGGGGCTCTGGGTCTTTAAAGCCTCTTTCAAATATAAATAACTAAAGGGCAGGGTCTGAGCCCTGGTGGCAAGATTATAAGCGGTAATACCTTCCTGCTCCCAGAAGATGACCGGATTCATCCCGCACATCACATGGCTGGAGCCTACAATCAAAACATCTACGGAATTTTCCGGCAGGCTCTGGAAAGTTTTTACCCGCTCATCTCCCGAGCAGATAGAGCCGTCCTTAAAGCAGAGCCACTTATTAAGCAATATGACACCGCCAAATAAGAACGCCGCAAATAAAATAACGTATATTATCTTTTTTAGAACTACAACCTTCCCCATAAGAATTTCTTTCTTGCTCCTGATTTTTGTTTTCTGTTTTATCCTGCTTTTGCTTCTTGTTTTATCTACTTTGTTTTTTTGCCTACGCTTATTTCTTCGTTTATTTTATTACTGCTTTATTCCGTATCCTTACAATTTTACTCCATAAGAAGCATTTCATCATTAAGCATACCGATTATTTTTCCCTGTATCAGCCGGCCGGACAGGTCATCAAGCGTTTCCTTTGCCACCTTCACATATCGCTTCGTATGCCCAATCTGGTAAAATTTCCCTTCTATTTCCTTCATTTCTTCAAAGAGGACTGTTTCTTCCTGTCCCACAAACTGTTTTCTATATTCCTTGGACTGCTCTTTTTCCAGCGCTAACAGGCGGCGGCTTCTGTTTTTCTTAACCTCTCCCTCTACCTGCTCCTTCATTCCCGCCGCCACGGTTCCTTTTCTTGCGGAATAAGGAAATATATGCATTTCAAAAAAGTCGGTTTCTCTTAAAAACGCTTCGGTCCTTTCAAACTCCCGGTCGGTTTCCCCCGGAAATCCTACAATAACATCCGTTGTGATTGCCGGATTGGTAAAATACTTTCTGAGCCTGTCCACACCTTCCTTATATTCCGCCGCAGTATAGCGCCGATTCATCCGTTTTAGGGTTTCATCACAGCCGCTTTGCAGGGACAAATGGAAATGAGGACATATTTCATCTATCTTTCCCAAGGCACTTGCAAACTCCTCCGTAACAATTCTTGGTTCCAAAGACCCCAGTCTGATGCGTTTGACTCCTCCTATTTCCCGAATCTGCAAAATTAAATCCAATAGAGTAATTTTATCCTCAAAGTCCACACCATAGGAACTGATATGTATTCCTGTCAGTACAAATTCGCAATATCCTTTATCCGCCAGGCCTCTGATCTCCTCACATATATCTTCCGGCAGCCGGGAGCGCACCCTTCCCCTGGCAAAGGGAATAATGCAATAAGAACAAAACTGGTTGCAGCCGTCCTGAATCTTAATATAAGCCCTGGTATGTTCTCCTGTCTGCTCCAGCTTCATCTCTTCATATTCATGAGTATGATTAATGTCTATAATATTTCTCTCTGTTTCATGTGCCGTACCCGATACATGATCCGCTTTTGTTTCATCTATTGTACCCTCTTCATAAGCCTCTTTTGTTTCATCTATTGCGCCCATTGCATAAGCCGCTTTCGCTTCATCTATTGTACCCATTGCATAAGCCGCTTTCGTTTCATCTATTGCGCCCGTTACATGATCCTGTGTTCCATCCGTCGTCTCTACTATATAGTTTGTCCCGGCTTCACGGGCAGCTTTTACCGGCAGATGTTTTTGCAGATAGGCCTCTACAATCTCCACCGTATCCTTTTTCTTATTATTTCCGATGGCAATATCAATGTCAGAATCCTGCAGGGCATCTTCTTTTCCCGTCTGCACATAGCATCCCAGCGCTACAACCAATGCCCGGGGGTTTTGTTTCTTCGCCCTTCGAATCATCTGCCTGCTTTTTCTGTCCGCAATATTAGTTACCGTGCACGTGTTTATGACATAAATATCCGCAATTTGATCAAATGGTACAATGATATAACCTCTTTTCACGAAATTTTGTTGCACAACGTCCAGTTCATATGAATTAACCTTGCATCCAAGGTTATGGAATGCCACATTTTTCACTCGTTTTCTCCCAACTTTTTGTAACCTTTTCGTATTGACTTTTCCAGTTTCACCCATTAGTATAGGGGATGAAGGTATTAATTGAAAAGGAGGATTTAAAAATGAAAACCGTACAGATTTCATTAAATTCAATCGACAAAGTAAAATCATTTGTAAATGATATTACTAGATTTGATTATGATTTTGATTTAGTTTCCGGAAGGTATGTAATCGACGCTAAATCCATTATGGGAATTTTCAGTCTGGACTTATCCAAACCCATTGATTTGAATATCCATGCAGAGGAAAGCATCGATGATGTTTTAGCTGTTTTAAAACCTTACTTAATCTAATGGAAACGGTTAAACCGTAGTCAGATTTGTCATCTGCGAGACAGCAGATGACAATTGTCAAAAAGAAAACAATTCAGTCGGCAGCAATTGCCGGCTGATTTTTATTTTCATGACCCTTATGAGCGAAGGCAGCTCCCTCAAATGCAAACGCTCACAATCTCTCCTTTTCAACCGCACTACTCTATCTCAACGATTTCCCTTGACGAAAGAGCCGTTTCAATCATTTCATCTATTTTATCAAAAACATTCTGCTCATGAGCCCTGATGACTTTTAAATTAGGCTTCGTAACCGGATGCTTTGCCACAAATATGGTGCAACAGTCTTCAAAGGGCTGGATAGAGGTCTCATAGGTATTGATTTTTTCCGAAATATCCACGATATCCTGTTTATCAAAGGCAATCAAAGGCCGGTATACCGGCATGGTACACACTTCGTTGGTAGCCGCTAATGCCTGCATGGTCTGGGAAGCAACCTGTCCAATGCTTTCTCCCGTTACCAGTCCCAGACAGCCTGATTCTCCCGCAATCATTTCCGCAATCCGCATCATATAGCGACGCATGATAATGGTAAGCTCATCATGAGGGCATTTTTCATAAATATAGAGCTGGATTTCCGTAAAATTAATGACATGAAGCTTCATGGGCCCCGCATAAGCCGCCACATATTTTGCCAGATCCACTACCTTCTGCTTTGCCCGCTCGCTGGTATAAGGAGGCGCATGGAAATAAACCGCTTCCAAGGTTACCCCCCGTTTACTTATCATATATCCCGCAACGGGAGAATCGATGCCGCCGGATAAAAGCAGCATCGCCTTTCCGCCTGTTCCCACAGGCATTCCTCCCGGTCCGGGAATAATTTCCGAATAAATATAGATCTTTTCCCTGATTTCCACATTCAACTCAATCTCCGGCTTGTGGACATCCACCTTCATATCGGGAAACGCATCTAAAATAATGCCTCCCAGGTCCGCATTGATTTCCATAGAGGATTTGGGATAATTTTTTCTCGCCCTTCTGGCACAGACCTTGAAGGTCTTATTCTTGTGGGGATAAACGTCATCTATAAATTTTATGACATCCTCTCCCAGCTTTTCAAAGCCCTCATCCTCCACATATACTACAGGACAGATGCCGGAAATACCAAACACCTTTCCCAATGCACCTACGGTCTCGTCAAAATCAAAGTCCGAAACCCCGTCCACGTAAATCCTTCCCTGGGTTCTTCTGACCGCAAACTCTCCGTCTACTTTGGAAAGGGCAAATTCTATCTGCTTAACAAGCGCCTCTTCAAAAATATATCTGTTCTTACCTTTTACGCCGATTTCAGCGTACTTAATCAAAAATGCCGTAAACATATTGTTCTCCTTTTGTTATTTGACAGCTTCCATCCATAAAAAAGCCGTCTTTCTTCCTAGCGTCTCGTATATCTGCGCAGCATGGGCACAAGCTCGTCAAGACATTCCAACGTATAATCCAGTTCTTCTTTTGTGGTAAACACGCTGAAGCTGAAACGCAGCGTCGAATCCATCAGCTGCTTTTCAATCCCCATGGATTCCAGTGTGGCGCTTATGGTGTGCTTATGGGAAGAGCATGCGCTTCCCGAAGATACGTAAACTCCCTTTTCCTCTAAGGCATGAAGAAGCACCTCGCTCCTGATACCCGCAATGGATGCGCTGACAATATGGGGCGCTCCCGTTTCATCCTGGGGTCCGTTTATATAAATATGGGGCATGAGGCTTAATTCCTTGACGAAATATTCCTTTAACCGGTACAGCCTTTCCGTATCTTCCGCCAAATCCCTGTAAATTAACTCTGCGGCTTTTCCGATGCCTGCAACACCCGGCACGTTTTCCGTACCCGAGCGGAAATTTCTCTGCTGTCCGCCGCCGAAAATAATAGGTTTTATCTTGGTTCTCTCGTCAATATACAAAAATCCCACGCCCTTGGGTCCATGGATTTTGTGTCCGCTGACAGATACCATATCAATATTCCACTTTTTGGGGAAAAGCTTTAATTTGCCAAAGCCCTGAACCGCATCTACATGGAATAAGGTCCGGGGATTGATTCTTTTAATCAGCGCACCGGCTTCCTCAATGGGCTGAATAGCTCCCACTTCATTATTGACATACATAATGGAAACCAACAGGGTATCCCTCCGGATTGCCCTTTCCAGATCCTTCAGACGGATTCGTCCTGTTCTGTCTACGGGAAGATACGTGATTTCAAAGCCCTGCTCTTTTAAATACTCCATTGTCTGCAAAACGGCAGGATGCTCGATTTTTGTAGTAATCAGATGCTTGCCGGCGCGGTAGTTGGCATATGCCGTTCCTATAAGCGCCCAGTTATCCGCCTCCGTTCCGCCCGAGGTAAAGAAAATCTCCTTTTCCTGGACCTTCATAATATTCGCAATGGTTTTCTTACTGTACTTTATATATTTCTCGGCTTCCACACCCTTTAAATGCATACTGGATGGGTTTCCGTAATCTTCTGTCATAATATCCGCAACCAGACGGGCAACCTCAGGGTAGGCTTTCGTCGTTGCGGAATTGTCTAAATATACTTCCATGATTAACTCCCTTCATAGGTTCCAACGCAATATTATTCTACTTTTATCATATGAAATTCGTGGTTCCCATGACACTGTCTATTTTTGACAAACCCGTTTTTTCTTTAATAGTTTTGGCATATTTTCAAAATTTGTTGCATATATTTTATTTTTCCAGCTGATACATCAGAATAGACAACAGCGCCATACCCGCCGTTTCCGTCCTGAGAATCCGCTTTCCAAGGGTAACCGGACAAAACCCTTCTTCTTTTGCAAGCGCAACCTCTTTTGTGTCAAAGCCGCCTTCCGGCCCGATAAAAACAGCTACCTTCTGCCCCGGCCTGATGCTATTTATCAGCTCCCTGGTTTTCTCCATTCCCTCCGCCAGCTCATAGGGAAGTATTTTTATTTCCGCAGAGGAAGCGTAATCTAATGCTTCCTTAAAATTTACTACCTCATGCACCAAAGGCACCTTACCCCGTTTGCTCTGCTTTGCCGCAGCCTCGGCAATCATCTGCCAGCGTTTTACTTTGGATGCAGCCTTTTTGCTATCCAGCTTTACCACACTCCGCACCATGGCCACGGGAATAATTTCACAGGCCCCCAGCTCCACTGCTTTCTGAACGATCAGTTCCATTTTATCCCCCTTGGGAAGTCCCTGGAACAGATAAACCCGGCAAGGCAGCTCAACGGCGTCTTCCTTAACAAAGCGGAGTTCACATTCTATTTCATCCTCCAAAAAAGAAACGATACCTACGCGGTATTCCTTTCCGTCTGCTCCGTTGGACAGGGCAAGTTCATCCCCCTGCTTCATGCGGAGCACATTTTTAATATGATTCACATCATTTCCCCGGATAATGGCGCGATTCCCCTGAATCTGCTCCGGTTCCACAAAAAACTGGTACATGTTTTCCTCTTTCTCTTGTCTTACTCCCGGGATAACCATGGTCACAACCGATATCCCCAACCCTGCTGCCCTCTGTTATCATCTGTGCAGCAGCCTGCTATCCTCAGGGCATACGGGCGGTAACGCTGACCCATTCGTTCTGTTTTGTTACCTCCAATACCTCCATGCCTGCCGCCTTAACCGCATCTGTGACCAGCTGCTCTTTTTCCGCAATGATTCCGGAGGTAATGTAAATGCCGCCTTTTTTCAGATGTTGTTTAATAACCGGCGTCAGAGGCAGGAGCACCTCCGCCAGAATATTTGCCACTACAATGTCATATTTTTCATAGCCGGCCCGGTCCTGAATTTCTTTATCCGTAATAATATTGCCGATCATCATCCGAAAGGCTTCGGGAGATACTTTGTTCATTTCCATGTTTTCACGGACAGCTTCCAGCGCACAGGGATCCAAGTCCGTTCCTGCCGCTTCCTTTATGCCGTACATCAAAGCCACTATGGCCAAAATGCCGCTTCCCGTTCCCACATCTAAAAGCACCGTATCCGGCGTTATATATTTTTTCAACTGTCTGATGCAAAGCTGGGTAGTCTCATGCATTCCGGTTCCGAAAGCCGTTCCCGGGTCAATATGCAAAACCTTCTTATCCCGGTCCTCGGGCTTTACTTCTTCCCAGGAAGGCGTAACCAGCAAATCGTCAATGTAAAACTGATGAAAGAATTCCTTCCAGTTGTTCATCCAGTCTTTATCCTCTGTTTCGGAAACCACAATACTGCCTTCTCCGATATCCATGTACTGACGGATTGCCTCAAGCTTTTCCTCTACGGCCTTTATCAAGGCTTCCATGTCCACGGGTTGTCCGCTGCTTACGCAGAAATAGGAGTTGTCGACTCCGTCGCCCAGGCCGGCGCCAAGTTTCCCTCTTGCTGCGCCTTCCGTCGTTTCTTTCGACTTTTCTCCGAGTTCAGGCTTCTCTCCTGATTCTGACTTCCCACCTGCTGCAGAATCCACTTCGCCGCTGACTTCATCGGGCACCTCAACAAAAAAGCTGAGATACGCAATACCGTCGTCCTCCGGCCCGTCGGGAAGAATGTCCACAAACATCTGTTCCTTCTCCCATGCGCTCAAAGGCACATGATCCTCTATCATGGCGCCTTCCAGCCCGATATCATACAAATCGGAGATAATAATGTCTTCCGCCTCTGTTACTGTTTTAATTGTCAGTTTTTTCCACTTCATAAGGCTCCCTATAAAAGTCCGGATAAACCGGTCTGTTTCTTCTATCTTCTTTTATCATCTTTTATTACATTTTCAACCCTTTATCATGACTGCACTTTTATCCCATATCATAACGCCCCGCCGCATCATAAAGCCAAGACATTCTACTTCATTCGCAGGGCAACCGACATTTCATGTGCCGCCAGCCCTTCCGTATGGGCCATGGTCATGCAGGTTTCCGACAGATTTTTTAAGCCTTCCTTTGTGATATATTGTACAAAAGAGGTCTTTAAGAAAGTGCCTGCCCATACGCCATTGGAAAATCTGGCGTTCTTCATGGTGGGCAGGGTATGGTTGGTGCCGGAGCAGTAGTCTCCCAATGCCACAGGCGCATCCTCCCCGATAAAGAGGGAACCGAACTGATACAGTTTTTGGCTGTATTCTTTAGGATCCTTCGTATGTACTTCCAAATGCTCAGGCGCCGCTTCATTGGCAATCCGCGCCATTTCTTCCATATCCTCCGCAATGATAATGGTGCCGTTATCCTCAAAGCTCTGCATTGCCGCTTCTCCTGTAGACAGCTTGCCGGCAAGCTCTTCCATAGCCTTTAGAATCTCCGGGACCTTGCTCTCATCCGTAGTGACCAGAATGGATTTGGCAAAAGCATCATGCTCGCTCTGGGCCAAGAGATCAATGGCAATATATTCCGGGTTTGCCGTTTCATCAGCCACAATCAACACTTCACTGGGGCCCGCAAGAGAATCAATTCCTACCGTTCCCATTACCTGACGCTTTGCTTCCGTTACATAACGGTTTCCGGGTCCGGCGATCAAATCAACCCCGGCAATGGATTTTGTTCCGTATGCCAGCGCCGCAACTGCCTGAGCGCCGCCCACTGTATAGATTTCATCCGCTCCCGCTATATCCATAGCCACTAAGGTTGCAGGATGAATGGTTCCGAATTGTTTATTTGCAGGGGAGCATGCAGCCACCCGTTTTACGCCCGCTATCTTTGCCGGAATCGTCAGCATCAATGCCGTGCTGGGCAGAGGAAACCTGCCTCCCGGCACATAAAGTCCCGCTCCGTCAACAGGAATCAGCCGGTGTCCCAGCTCCACGCCCGCCACCGGACTCTCTATATCCAAAGGTTTGATACACTCAAGCTGTGCCTTGGCATAAAAGGAAATCTGTTCCGCCGCCTTTTTAAAGCTCTCCACAACCTTGGGATCAACCTGTTCATATGCTTTATCAATATCCGCTTTCGTTACCCGGATATCCTTTAACTCTGCATGATCAAACTTCTTTGCAAAATCCCTTAAAGCCTCGTCCCCACGCTGACGGACTTCGCATATAATATCCGCAACCGCCTTTGTAGCCTGTGCATCCCGCACTTCCTTGGCCTCTTTTGCCGTTTTATAGTATCTCATGGCTTTCTTCTCCTAAATCTATAGCTATTTAAGCAATTATCTGCTATGGCTATTGTATCAGCAGATGAAAGGTTAGTCAAAATTTTTCTTCAAATGCCGACAGAAAACAAGCAGTTGTCACTTTACGCCATTTTAACAACAAGCGTTATATAAAAGCTTTCATCACGAATATCAGCATATACCTCTCCATTCATAAGCCCCATCAGTCTTTTGCATATGAAAAGCCCAAGCCCGTTGCCCTGCACCCTGTCCGCATTATTTCCACGATGAAAGCTCTCGAATATCTGAGGCAGCTCTTTCGCTTCAAGCGTACAGCCTGTATTTGATACCGTGATAAGCTCACATCCGTCCATTTTATCAAAGCTAATCTCAATTCGTCTGCCGTTACCGTATTTGATCGCATTTTCCATCAGATTTTGCAGACACTCTGCCAGGCGGTCGGGGTCGCAGGAAAGAATGCAGTCATCATATTTCCAAATCGCAAACTCCGTTCCCGACATGGCAAGCCGGGGAGCATATCTCGCCTCTATTCTTGTGATGATATCGCTTAAAAAAGCCTCTCCCTGTGTGACCTCAAAGCTCATAAAGTCCTCGCTTGCCGCCTTTGTGATCTCGCTGACAAAACGCTCTATCTCATCTGCACGGATATTGATGCTCTCAGCGGCAGCACGTCGTTTTCCCTCGTCCTTGTATAATCCCTTGGCAAGCGCCCTTGCATTGAGCTTGATCGCCGACAAAGGCGTTTTGATGTCGTGGGAAAGGGAGAGCAGCAACAGTTTTTTGTCCCTCTGCATCGTGATTTCTTTTTTGCGGCTGTCCTCGATACTCTCACGAAGAAGATTCACGCCCCATGTGAATTTACCGAAAAAGCGGCTTTTTTCTTCGGGTATCGCAACAGCAAGATTGCCCCTTGCAAGCTCCTGTGGAACATGGTTCAACCTGCCGAACGGCACGATGATATGCCCCCGGATATAATACAAAAGACCAATCATCAGCACAAACAGCGCACCCAATACACAGTTAACCGCCGCAATACTGTACTGTCCATTTCCGACAATATACTCCACACGATACAGCATACCGCCTGCTTCTATGATCAGATAATGCTCATCGGAGGCAAACAGTTCGCCGTCATCAGCCCCCGACACCCCCGTAATGTGGGGATATTTTTCAAGCTCATAATTGCCTGTTTCCGCTATCTCATCTGCAAGCCGCTTGGCTTCAACACGATAAATGCCTTCATTTCTGTCTTTTGCTCCCACAAGAAACAGATTCAATACCGCCGTCAGCAGAAGAAATACAATTATCACTGCAATACACAATCTTTTGAAAGCCTTCATACAAACTTATACCCCACACCCCAGACAGTAAGCAAACGCTTTGCATTTTTCGGATCATCACCGAGCTTCTGGCGAAGGCGGTTGATATGCACATGGAGCGTCTGCAGTTCCGAATCGCTGTCACTGCCCCAGACAGCGCCAAACAAGTACTCTTTTTTCAGAGCTTTGCCCTGATTCTCAAGTAAAAGCGCCAACAGGTCAAATTCCTTTGCAGGCAGTTCTACGGGCTTTCCGTCGATGACTGCTGTTTTATCTACAAGATTGAGTGTCACACCGTCCGCCGATAATGTATCACGCTGATACCGCCGTTTGAATATCCCCTTGATCTTAGCCATAAGAATATCAATGTCATAGGGCTTTTCTATATAATCATCAGCACCGAGGTCAAAGCCGTTCAGCTTATCCTCCTTACCCGTCCTTGAACTTACAACCAGTATAGGAGTATCCGCATTTTCCCGTAGCTTGGAGCAGACCGCAAAGCCATTCACATCGGGAAGATTGATGTCAAGCACCACAAGTCTTGCGCCATATCGTTCAAAAAGCTGTATGGCATGCTCTCCGCCAGCCACGCTTGACACAGTATAGCCCTCGTCACGCAAAAAGTCCGTCAGCAAGTCAGCCAGTTCCTTATCGTCTTCTACTATCAGAATATCGGTCATAAGATTACCTCCTACATGTCTTGTACCATATCAGAATAGATATAGCAAGTATTACCAGCCCTGTTCCATAAGCCAGTTGTTCAGTTCTCTTTCACGGTCGCGAAGCTCCTTGTTACCGCCGTCAAAATGTCCCATTTCTTTTTCACCGACGATACTGCCGTCCACAATGTAAAGCACCCTGCTGCACTTGGCGGCAACCTTCACATCGTGTGTCACGCACATGATCGTCGTACCGTCACGGTTTAAGGATAGCAGCTCGTTCATGACCTCATCAGAGCTTGCACGGTTCAATGCGCCTGTGGGCTCATCGGCAAAGATCATCCTAGGATTGTTTATCATACTGCGGCAGATACAAGCCCTCTGAAGCTGTCCGCCCGACACCTCGTTGATATCGTTGCCGCACACATCGTCAATGCCGAGCCTGTGCATGAGCGCTCTGCCACGCTCCTCGATCTGCCTACGGCTCTCTATATTTTTTTTCGACTTTACCGCAGGAAAAATGATATTATCAAGCACCGAAAGATTTTTCATCATATACATCTGCTGAAAAATAAAACCCATTTCATCAAGTCTGAGCTTTGCAAGCTCCTTGTCGCTAAGCTTTGCCGTTTCTTTGCCGTTAAAGAACACCTCTCCTGCGGTCACTCTATCCATTCCCGAAGCGCAGTAGAGCAGCGTGCTTTTGCCTGAGCCGGAGGGTCCCATGACAGCTACCATTTCGCCTTCGCCAATTGTCAGGTCGATATTTTTCAACACATTGTTCTGATGTTTATTCACGATATATGTCTTGCAAAGTCCCTTTGCCTGTAAAACCGTATTCATTATGTTATCCTCCTTATTCTATGCTTGCCGTGTCGGAAGCCTTGATTGTTTTTGTGTAAAGCGCTGTCAGGAATGAGCCGATGCCGGTCACTCCGATGAGAATTGCCGGGCAGATTACAAATATTTCCAGCGGATCAAAATCGCATTTCAAGCCTGATACATCACCGATCATGTTACATATCCAATTCATCATTACGTTGCTGATCGGCATAAGCACCGCGGTCGAAACGATGCAGGCAATGACCGATGCGATTACAAATCTGAGCGAATGCTGCAGGATGATACTGCCGTTGTCGATACCCACCGCCTTCATCAGCGCAATCTCGCTTTTTTCCTTAGAGATGAATGAACGCTCCATGAGTATGACGATCAATGCCGTTACAATCACAGTAATGATCATCATCATCTGTTTGATCGCATTCAACGTATCGGACATTCCTGTAAAATTTTTGATGAAGTCCGAGGTTGAATATATCTTATCGGTATCGAGCAGGTCTTTAAGCTTTTCCATGTTTCTGTTTATCTGCGCTTTATCGGGATTGCCGTCAAAGTGTATCTGCACTCCCCATATATTGTTTGCCGGCAGATTTCCAAGATCAAAATCTTTATATAGAAAAGCGGCAGGGCTGGCAAATGAGGAGTATGTTCCCGTGATGATAAACTCGTACTCTTTCCCATTGATGACTGCCGTTACCCTGTCGCCGATCTCTGCTTCAAGATCATCAAGGGCGCTTGCCGTTACGGCAATCTCATCCGTCTTCTGTGGAGCGCTGCCCATATCTGCATAGAGCGTGTCATTTGTCTCGCCTTTCATAACGTTGAAAGCAATCATTGCTGTTTTGTCTTCGTGTGATATTTCAATCTGTGTGCTCATTGTCATTGTGCATTTGCCGGGCATTCCGTTATCGGCAAGGAGCTTTTCGGTATCTGCGATGATTGTCTTATGCGTACTCTGATCTACAAAGACCCCTCCCTCTATTTCGCCCTCCAAGATATGCGCTTCACTTGAGGGTACATCGAAGAAGCGCAGTATCTTTTCACTTTTGAGTGTCAATGCAAAATTTGACATAATTGTCATCATCAGTATGCAGAGCGTGAATACAACTACCACAATAGAAAACTGCTTCGGTAAACTAATCACATCATTGACCGAGAGAAATACAGCCTGTGGCAGCTTAGAGCGACCTAAGTGCAAAAGGCTTTTTCTTCGGAAACGCTCGCCCGTCTGACCGTTTCTTACTGCGTCGATCGGCGAGAGTTTATTGACGCTGCGTGTGCAGCTGTAGCAAAACAGCAGGATCATGATAACGACTGCCGCAGAGCTTAAAAGCCCCATAAGAGTACCGCTCCTGCTGCCGAGAACGATATTTTCCGATACTGTTTTCATCATCATATCCCCGAGAGGGACAGAACAGAAATATCCTATCAGTGTACCGACCACAGCAATGGCAAGATACTTGATGATATACAGGCTTCTTATACTGCCTCCCCTGATACCCACCGCCTTCATTACACCAATCTCGCGAAATTCCTCACTGACCGTAAAGCCTATTGTGAAACGCAGCGCCACAAAGGCTGTGAGCATCAGCACGATACTGATTATCATTAAAACATACGCAGCAAGCATATCATAGAGATAAATACTCTCGCTTTCTTCCCGTGTGCTGACATATACACCGCTATAGCTCTTTGCAAGTTCCCTTATTTCATCAACTTCTGATGTATTTACGTAAAGCTGCTTGGCATTCATGATATGCATGGCTTCGTCCTTGTCAAGATAGTCATAGTCAGCAGAGTTTAAGATAAGATACGGGGAATTCGAGTTTCCCGAACCCAACAGCGCACCTTTGAACCGCCCCATAAATTTAAGCGTGAGATGACTGTTACCGATATCAAGCTCCACCTCGTCGCCCTCTTTTATATCAATACCCTGTAAAAAAGGAGCGTTGGTATAAAAGCAGCCCTTGTCCACCCTTTCGATGATATGATTGTTTTCATCGAAATAGTTGACAGCCATTTCGCTATCGGAAAGCAAATAGGCAGCATTCGTGAAATTATCAAGTTCCTTTCCGTTATGACTGAAATATTTTGAACTTGATACACACAGCCAATGTTCGCTCCTTATCTCCTTGACACAGGCAAGCCCCCCAATTTTTTCCCCGAGATCGTTTTCCCCGCTGTTCAGCATCCGCACGGTAACATCGGGGACATCCGCCGCATCGAAATAATGCTCGATGCCGCCTGTAACGGCTATGATATTGTTTACCGCCGCTGCTGCAAACATGGAGCATAAAATGACAAACAGCAGCAGAATGATGTTCATGGTCTTTTTGCGTTTCAGGTCTTTTTTCAAAATCCTCCAGAACATAGTGTATACCTCTCTTTCTGCGTATTATTTTCTCCATGTTCCGAGCATAGCATAGAAATTCTTAACAAGTCTTTAACTTTTGATAGAACATGAAAAAGGCATAAAAAAGCAGGTTGATTCCATTCGCTGTCCCAGTTCCAAAACGCATCCCGGTCCGTATCAAAGAATTGCATCATTGTATAATTTCCCCACATCCCGCCCATACTTTTATCATGAAAAACAAATTATCTTTACACGCCCTTAAGGCTTTCCACTTCCGATGGACAGGCTGCAGTTATTACGTTTTTTTCTTTTTTACAGCCGCTTTCCTCGGCTATATCTGGGAGGTTTTTTTAACGCTTATACTAAACCGCACTCTCTGCAACCGGGGCTTCCTTTATGGCCCCTGGCTGCCTGTATACGGCTTCGGCGCACTGCTTTTCTCCCTGCTCTTAAAAAGATTCTCCTCACACCCCGTCAAAGCATTTTTCCTCTCCGGCGTTGTGGGCAGTCTTTTAGAGCTTATAACGGGCCTTGCCTTGTCTAATTACTGGCACGCCCGCTATTGGGACTATTCTTCCCTCCCCTTTGATATAAGCGGTTATGTGTCCCTGCTTTCCTTTCTTGCCTTCGGGTTGGCAGGCTCACTCTGGGTCTGTTTCCTGTCGCCGCGCCTTCTCGATTTCTGGCGCAGCCGTTCCCCCAAAGCCCGTAAAATCTTTCTCATCATCTTTTTATCCCTGTTCCTGACAGACTATGTCCTTTCCCTGTTCTTTCCCAATTCGGGCAGGGGCATTACCTATTGATTACAAAAAACCATCAAAAAAGCGCAAAAAAAGACCGGTATGCAGCACACAAAATGCCGCCGCTTCCGGTCTCCCTCTTATTTATTAAAAAATCCTTTTTTCTTCTTATCCTTTCCTTCGCCGCTTCCCTTTTTGCCGCCACCCTCTCCTGCGTTTTTAACCGCATTTAAGGAATCGCTTGTTTCCCCGTCGAACTTGCGGAGCAGTTCCTTCGCTTCTGATGAGAGCTTGGTGGGGGTCTGGATGACTAACGTCACATAATGGTCGCCGCGCACATCCTTGTTGCGCAGGGTAGGCACGCCTTTGCCCTTTAACCGCACCTTGGTATCGGTCTGGGTTCCCGCCTTCACATCATATGCCACGCGCCCGTCAATGGTATCAATAAGTATTTCCCCGCCTAAAGCCGCTACGGCAAAGGAGATAGGAACTGTAGAAAAAATATTGTAATCCTGTCTCTGGAAAACAGGATGCCTTTGTACCAAAGCCTCTACCAGCAAATCTCCTCTGGGACCTCCGTTGGTACCCGGCTCTCCTTTATCGCGGATACGGATGCTCTGTCCCGCATCAATACCGGCAGGAATGGAAACCTGAATCTTCTTTCTGCTGGCGATATACCCGCTTCCATGACAGTCAGGGCATTTCTCTTTAATAATCTTACCGGTTCCGCCGCAATCGGGACAGGTCTGCACATTACGGACAGTTCCAAAGAAGGACTGGCTGGTAAATACAACCTGACCCTTGCCGCCACACTTGCTGCAGGTTTCCTTAGTGGTTCCCGGCTTTGCGCCTGTACCCCGGCAGGTCTTACATTCGTCCTTTAAGGTAAGCTCAATCTCCTTTTCCACGCCAAAGCACGCCTCTTCAAAGGTAATGGAAACGCTGGTGCGGATATTGGCTCCCTTCATCGGACCGTTACTTGCCCTCCTGCCGCCGCCAAACATGCCGCCGAATAAATCGCCGAAAATATCGGAAAAATCCATACCGCTGAAATCAAATCCGCCCGCGCCGCCTGCTCCGTCAAATGCCGCATGGCCGTACTGATCATACTGTCTGCGCTTTTCGGGATCGCTTAAAACCGCATAAGCCTCCGATGCTTCCTTGAATTTCTTTTCCGCCTCCGCATCTCCCGGATTCATATCGGGATGATACTTTTTGGCCAGAACACGATATGCCTTTTTTATTGCGGCGTCATCCGCATTTTTCTCTACTCCAAGGACTTCATAATAGTCTCTTTTTTGTTCTGCCATAATTGTTCCTCTAATCTAACACCCGCGAAAAGCACTGTTGTAAAACAATGCTTCCCGGGTTTCTTATCATAAATTTTTTGTTCCGTTTACTATCTTACACTTCACGGTAGTCTCCGTCAACCACATCATCCTCCGGAGCGCCTGCGCCTGCATTCATGTCAGGACCCGCACCGGTTGCTCCCATATCGGGGCCTGCCGCTCCCGCTGCCTGCGCCTGCTCGTAAACCTTGGTAAACAGGGTCTGTGCAGACTGCATCAGTTTTTCTTTTGCAGCTTTCATCTCGTCAACCTGACTGTCGGATAACTCCTGCTCATCCTTTGTTTTCTCAAGAAGATCTTTTAACGCCTGTAAATCAGCTTCCACAGGAGCTTTCTCGCTGTCGGATAATTTGTCTCCCACTTCGCTCAAAGCCTTCTCTGTCTGGAATACGAAGGAGTCCGCTTCATTTCTTGTATCGATAGCTTCTTTTCTCTTCTTATCCTGTGCTTCATATTCAGCAGCTTCTTTTACAGCCTTCTCAATATCCGCATCGGACATATTGGAGCCTGCGGTAATGGTAATATGCTGCTCCTTGCCTGTGCCGAGATCTTTTGCAGATACATTTACGATACCGTTTGCATCGATATCAAAGGTAACCTCGATCTGAGGAATTCCTCTGGGTGCGGGAGGAATGCCGTCCAGTCTGAACTGCCCCAGGGACTTGTTATCCCTTGCAAACTGTCTCTCGCCCTGTAATACGTTGATATCTACGGCTGTCTGGTTATCCGCCGCTGTGGAGAATACCTGACTCTTCTTGGTAGGAATCGTTGTATTTCTCTCGATTAATCTCGTTGCAACACCGCCCTGTGTCTCAATTGCAAGAGAAAGAGGTGTTACATCCAGAAGAAGGATGTCGCCTGCGCCTGCATCGCCTGCCAGCTTGCCGCCCTGAACGGATGCGCCTAATGCTACACATTCATCAGGATTCAAGGTCTTGCTGGGCTCTTTGCCGGTTATCTGTTTTACTTTTTCCTGTACTGCCGGAATACGTGTGGAACCGCCAACCAGCAATACCTTTCCGATATCGGAATTGTTCAGTCCCGCATCCTTCATGGCGTTCTGTACGGGAACTGCAGTTCTTTCCACCAAATCAGAGGTCAATTCATCGAATTTCGCTCTTGTTAAGTTCATATCAAAATGCTTGGGTCCTTCTGCCGTTGCGGTAATGAAAGGCAGGTTGATATTGGTTGTGGTAGCAGAGGATAACTCTTTCTTTGCCTTCTCTGCCGCTTCCTTTAATCTCTGAAGAGCCATTTTATCATTGGATAAATCAACGCCTTCGGCATTCTTAAACTCAGCTAACATCCAATCGATAACCTTCTGGTCGAAGTCGTCGCCGCCAAGGTGTGTGTCTCCGTTTGTCGCTAAAACTTCAATAACGCCGTCGCCGATTTCGATAATGGAAACATCGAATGTACCGCCGCCAAGGTCATAAACCATGATCTTCTGCTCTTTTTCATTGTCAAGACCATAAGCCAGGGCTGCTGCCGTAGGCTCATTGATAATACGTTTTACTTCAAGGCCTGCGATTTTACCTGCATCCTTGGTTGCCTGACGCTGTGCATCGTTGAAATATGCGGGAACGGTAATAACAGCCTCTGATACTTTTTCGCCCAGATAATTTTCTGCATCCGCTTTTAACTTCTGGAGAATCATAGCGGAAATCTGCTGGGGAGAATATTTCTTCTCGTCAATGGTACGTCCTCTGTCCGTACCCATATCCCTCTTAATGGAAGAAATGGTCTTATCCGCATTGGTAACCGCCTGACGCTTTGCAGGCTCTCCCACCAGTCTTTCTCCTGTCTTTGTGAATGCCACTACAGAGGGAGTTGTTCTGGCTCCTTCCTGATTAGCGATTACTGTAGGCTTACCACCTTCCATAACAGCCACACAGCTGTTTGTTGTACCTAAGTCAATACCGATGATTTTACTCATAATGTTTACCTCCTGGGGAAAACCCCTATTAAAATTTTAATTGTTTACTGTACCACTGCTACCATACTGTGCCTTACCACTGTATCACGGTAGGTATATCCCTTTTGCAGCTCCTGGGCCACAACTCCGGATTCATACTCCTCAGACTCGACCTGCATTACCGCATTGTGCAGATTCGGGTCAAATTCCAGTCCCACTGCCTCTATGGGCTTTACGCCGATAGCCTCCAGCTCGGTTATCAACTGCTTATATACTTTGTTCATGCCATCCACGAAAGGACTATCTTTTTCCTCTTCGGGAACGGTCAGGAAGCCTCTTTCAAAATTGTCGATAACGGGAAGCAGCTTTTCAATAACGCTCTTTGCTCCCACTTCATACATGGCTGTCTTTTCTTTTTCGGAACGGTTACGGAAGTTTTCAAACTCGGCTAACTGACGTTTAACCTTATCTTCCAGCTCCTCAATTCTCTCCTGGGCTTTATCCTTCTTTTTCTCTTTCTTACCGAAAAGCTTTTTTCCTTCAGCCTTTGTTCCTTCGGTTTCTTCTCCGGCTTCTTTAGATGCTTCTTCCGAAGCTGCTTCTGAAACCGTTTCCCCGTTCTTTTCTGATGCTGCCTCCTGTCCGGCCGCATCCTTGCCTGCGCCTCTTTTATCTGCGCTTGCGCCTGTCGCTCCTTCTTCTTTGGAAACCACCTCTTTTTCTCCTTTTACAGTTTCCTCCGCATCCGGCTTATTGGCGGTCTGCCCGTTTTGTTCTTGTATTTCCTTTTCTATATCCGGCATTTTTCCATCCCTTTCTATGATTTCTTCCCGTACAGCGCGTCTAACTGCTTCATCAGCGTCTGCAGGGTGCCTACAACCTTTTCATAATCCATTCTTTTGGGCCCGATAATTCCGATCGTCCCTTTCATTCCTTCTCCCAACTCGTAGGTTGCCGTTACCACGCTGCAATCCTTCATGGAAGAAACCGGCGTTTCGTCTCCGATATACACCTGGATTCCTGTATTATTATCTTTGGAAAGCGTATCCTGTACCAGAGTGGTAAGCATCTGCTTCTCTTCAAAGGTACTGATAATCTCGCTGGCTTTCTGCTGGTCTGCCAGCTCAGGGTACTTGAATATGTTGTTTGCCCCCGATGTATAAATTTCCAAATCATCATCCGCTTTAATGGACTCCGCCACCGCATCAATGACCTCTCCCACAATATCGCTGTGAATGCCCGCCTGCTGCTTCAATCTGGCTACCAGCCCCAGATTGATCTCTTCTATGGGAAGCCCGTTTAAATGGGTATTTAAAAGCACATTCAGCTTTAACAGCGTTTCATCGTCCAGTCCTTCCGAAACGGAAAGCATACTGTTTTTTAAAATGTTGCCTTCTAAGACAATAACTGCAATCAGCTGATTGGCGTCTACTCTGGAAAGCTGTATAAACTTTAACCTGCTGCCGCTGTAGCTGGGACTGGAAATCATGGATGCATAGTTAGTATTAACCGCCAACGTCTTTGCCACAGATTTCAGAAGCTGATCCATCTTCTCCTCTTTTTCCAGAAGAAGATCCTTTAATTCCTCAACTTCCCTCGTCTTTTCCTTCATTGCCGTATCCATTTGCTGCATCATGGTGTCCACATACAGCCGATAGCCCTTATCGGAAGGAATACGTCCTGCGGAAGTGTGAGGCTGAACGATATATCCCATTTCCTCCAAATCCGCCATTTCATTGCGGATGGTGGCGGAGCTTAAATTCAAGTCCGTGTACTTAGAAATCGTACGGCTTCCTACCGGTTCGCCGGTTTCCAGATAGTTCTTGATAACCGCCTGCAAGATTTTCATCTTTCTCTCATCCAGTTCCACGCCGTCACTTCCTTTCCATATCATCCGCCGCTTTGCTGTCATTTTCTTCTTATATCAAATATGCTATGCAGATTTTCACTTTTTGTTAGCACTCATCCTGATAGAGTGCTAACATCTTTTCTGTACATAACATATCACTACCTATTTTCATTGTCAACAAGATAATCAGAAATATTTATAAAAAAAATATAAAACAGCAAAAAACAGCTATTGTTTTGTCATCCTTTATATGCTTCTACTGATTTTTCAATATCCCTATGGCTGCTTATCTTTTGTTCATCTAAAAGAGTTTACCTTGATTATTTTCTGCATTTACTTCATTATACGGTATAAAAAAAGTTTTCCATCCCTTCTGTTTTCTACACTTATTATCCCTTATAATCTTTTTTAATTTACACAAAGGAGAAAACAAGAATGGAAAACTTGAAAGCATTAGAGAAAAAATATTTAGACTACTGTCGTGACCAGAAAGAACTGAATTTTAAAACCCTGAAAGCCTACGGCATTGACCTGCAGCAATTTTTGTCGATTATTCCCACAGACTCTCTACCCGTTTCAAAGGAAATGCTCTCTGATTATCTGACACATATTCATAAACAGTATAAACCCAAATCCGTCAAGCGTAAAATCGCCAGTATCAAGGCGTTTTTTCATTATCTGGAATATGAAGAGATTATTACAGAAAATCCCTTTAACAAGCTTCGTCTTCAGTTCCGGGAGCCGATTCGTCTTCCAAAGACCATTCCTTTACATATCATAGAAGCTTTTCTCTCCACCTTGTACCGGGAAGAAAGGGCTGCTTCCACTCCTTACAAGCACAAGACTGCTTTGCGGGATATTGCCGTAATGGAACTGCTTTTTGCAACGGGGATGCGGATTTCAGAGCTCTGTACATTGAAACAGGCTAATCTGGATTTGCAGTCCAAATCTGTTCTGATTTTTGGAAAGGGCGCTAAAGAGAGGTTTATACAGATTGGAAATGAGCAGGTTCTTTCTGCACTTTACAGATATAAGGAAGCTTTTGCCAACGAGCTCGCCCGGACGGAATGGCTTTTTGTGAATCGTCTGGAGGGGCGTTTATCCGAACAGTCGGTGCGGTATATGATTGTCCGGTATTGCCAGATTGCGGAGATTGATATGCATATTACTCCGCACATGTTCCGCCATTCCTTTGCCACCTTGCTTCTGGAGGCGGATGTTGACATTCGTTATATCCAGAAGATGCTGGGGCATAG